>Ga0206130_10004916_pt1 | contig 16096 bp, 21 predicted proteins | sample Helgoland_Spring_9_FD_148637 | JGI IMG/M metagenome (GOLD analysis project Ga0206130, IMG submission 148637) | Pelagic subsurface seawater microbial communities from Kabeltonne, Helgoland, North Sea - Helgoland_Spring_Bloom_20160512_1 | ecosystem: Environmental > Aquatic > Marine > Epipelagic ... | reverse complement strand
TGAAACTACATCTGAAGCATTATCAGAGCTTAATGGGAAATATTTTATGTTTACTTATGACTCTGATGCAGAGGGGAATGCAGAATGGAATCTTTACCCTTGTTTGTGATATAAAATATTCATTTAGATTTTATTACTATTAATAAAAATAAGCACTGAATTGATATCATTAGCTTGTTAGAACTGAGCTGAATAAATTCAGTGCTAGTTTAAAAGTTTTCAATATCGAAAACAGTAAATAGAAGTGCGACCTAGGCAAGTAATAGTATTAAACTAATCTGATAACCAGTAATCGCCAATTTGAGTAATAACCGTAGTTGATGAAACATCAGCGCCAGCGTCTTCGCGAGCTTTTTTCACATCGTCTCTCAAACCAAATGTTTGCATAAATTCTGGGTTTGGAACATCCATCATGACATAGATAGATGTTTCATCAGGATTGGCTGCAGCCCAGATAACTTTTGCTCCTTCTGATCCAGCCTTTTCTTCCATTGATTTTGCCATTTCTGTCCAAGTTTTAAATCCTTTGGAAATTTTTACCGTTACTAACAAGTTGGGCATAAGATTATTCCTTTTTATGAACTATTTTATTGTCTCATTTCTACATATATTGTGCGCAATGTGAAGAATTATAATGAGTAATACTTAGCGGAGTTTATTCGCCTTTGAGGAAGTAACAATTGAGTACAAGTTGATTGTATAATTAATAGTTTTATATAAATTCCAATTTGTATTTGCCTCGATTTTTAGAGAAAAAGTTTGCAGGTGGATATATTATCTGGCAGTCTGACTTTGACACTAATGGAGGTAGATATGCAAAAACTATCAATTATAAGATTTAAACCGAAGTCTGAATGTTTCGATGAATTTGTTAAGAATTTAACGTCTTTTAACGAAAGAAAGCATCGTATATTTCATCTAATGCGATCTGGTGATGAGCTTCATGCGATTGTAATCAGGGATGCAAGTATATTAGAGCAAGATGCTTCTGATGGTGTAAAGTGGTTAGATGATCAGCGGCATTTATTGCAAGAGTATGATGAGGATAATAAACATACAATCCCATTAAGTGGAGATCTGCTTCACAGCTCTGTATAAAAATCTGTACTTTTTAATTCGATTAAAGAAAGGAAATTAATAATGTTATTTATGGTTCAGTCTTCACATGATTATTCTACATGCCAAACCCATCACCCTGAAAAAGGCCCACTCTTCAAGGAAACATTAGCTAACCTTGGCGATCATGGTGTAAAGGTACACGCCCAATATTCAAACAGACTAGAGCATACTTTGTTCATTGTATGTGAGGCTGATACTTTTGAGGCTTTAGATGCAGCATTTGATCCAATTTTAGAAATGGGGCACCTAGAAGTTACGCCAGTAATGAAACGTGAGTAATTAGATTTTCTATTACTCTAGAACATAATTTGACAATTATTAATTTTATAAAGGACTAACCAGCTGGTAAATATGGTATTGTGCCTGCTGCATCAGTATCATCAACCAATTGGAAGTTATTAATAGCTCCATCTTGTCTTGCTTTGCCATGGGCAGCATAAGCAGGGTCACTTGCAAATGCTTCAACAGAAGCAGCATCAGGGAATTGTATGATTGCCACAAATGTATTGTTTCTGTCCTCACCTTCTAATATTTTTATATTTGCACTTCTGGACAAATATTTTCCTCCATGTTTCTCTACAATTGGATGCACTTCTGAAGCATATGCTGGTACCCAAGTATCATCTGTTACATTTATCTCTGCTATTAAATAAACAGCCATTATTTTCTCCTTATGTTTAGAATTATAAGTATTAGAATACATGACATAACCATCAAAGCATAATATCTATTTGAAATTTAGTAATAATGATCAAAATAACGCCGGCCCCTTACTATTAATCTTATTCTTGATTTTTCATTTTTATTTGATATGTGTAACATTAGTGGTCGGTCACTAGCCCACTTAAAAAAAAGGCCCTATTGGAAAATGATTAGGCGCCTTAATGCTCGAAAAAACAAAAATTATTCCTAATGAGAATGTTTATCTTTATGATAAGAAAACTGGTGAGAAATTCTTAAGACGATCCAATATAACGTTTTGTCAAATACCTCACTTCACATTGGAGTCAGAAATTTCTGGAGAAAAAGTTTTACTATCGGCAGATGGAATAAGACGTCGATTTTCAAAAAATCCAAATTCGAGAGGTTTTTACATAAGAAACTTTTTCCAAAAACTATCAAAACTAAGATAATAATTTAACATCACTAATACATAGCCTTTGAAGAATTTTGTTGAAGCAAATTCTTGAATAAATTATTTATTATGACTTTAATAATTTAGAATATAAATAATTTTTCACGATCTTTTCTTAGGTCGAATAAAAAAGGGCTGCATAGAAATTATGAATAACTTAGATGATTTAGCAAGAAAACAACTCGACGACTATAGGCAGGTAAATCCTGGTACTTGTTTTGGCCAAGAAAATTTTGAACTAACTATTGATGAAGCTTACGCAATTCAGGATGCAGTAGTTGGTTTAAGGTTGAAAGAGGGTGAAAAAGTAATTGGTTATAAAGTTGGATGTACAGGTCCAGGAACAACCAAACTTTTTGGTATGAAAGGTCCAATTCGAGGGACCTTATTTGACAGTGAAGTTCATCAAAGTGGTGTAATTTTAAACGCTAATAATTTTTTAAATCTGGCAATTGAAGCAGAGATGGCGATTAAAATAGGTGAAAATGACAAAATAATATCTGTCTATCCAATAATTGAATTACACAATTTTGTTTTTCGAGCGCCAAAAAAATCATTATCAGAATTGATTGCCAATAATGGACTGAATAAAGGTATCATTATTTCAAATAAGAATTGGCAAACTTCACCTGAGGCATATAATGAAACATCTCTGCTATCTTTAGAAGTAAATGGATCTGTAATAGATTCTGGTGAACTTTGGCCAATGAAAGGTGGACCAAAATCTTCTACAAATTGGCTTAAAACTCATTTGTCTAATCATGATTTAAAAATGACGGCTGATAATATTATCTTGGGTGGGACTGCTCTTGGATTACACAAAGTTCAACCAGGCGATTGTGTTGAAGTAAAAGTTGATGGGAAAATAGCTGTACAGTGCTTTATCAAAGCAAATATTACAGATTAATATATAGAACTGCCTTTTTGTGCACCTGCCATCATAACCTTAGCTTGTTCTGCTCTTATTTCTTCATACAATGCCATACTATTGGCATCAAATAATGAAGTAGGTGGGTTGTAAGTAGTAAAACTGTTATTGTTATATGTACCCCTTGCTGAAATTGCGTAATCTTTAACACCACCGGCTTTGCGCATTTTGGCAGAGACATATCTAATTGCCACGCCTATACGGCGATCATCTGACTTATTTGGTCCAGACCCATGGATAGTAAGACCATGGTGTAAACTTATGCTGCCGGGATTTAGCTCTACAGAAACTTTATCTGAATTTGCTACATCAACTTTTATTTCTTGACCACGTGACAAAAGATTATGTTCATCAAAGCTGTCTTCGTGAGCCAAAATTTCATTTTTATGACTTCCACAAACAAAGTCCATACAACCTGATGCAGTTGTCGCTGGTGACAATGCTAGCCACGCTGTAAGAATATTGTCCATGTCTCCCATCCCCCAATATGCAAGATCTTGATGCATGGTAACCACGTGCTTTGTATGTGCTTCTTTGGTTAGAAACTCTACAGAGTATAACATTACATCAGGGCCAAGTATTCCTTCAACTGCATCAAGAATTGGAGCATGTAATCCAATTTCACAGGCTAAGGGCATAACCACTTGCGCGTTTACGCGTTTGTATGTGTTGAGTGGTAATTTCAGGCCATTGTCTAGCCAATCTTGTTCAATTTTCTCTAGGGAATTACGCCAATTATTTGATTGTGATGCATTCGCAACATTGATTGGGAAAAGATACCCATCGTTCCAATATGCCTCTTTTTGGTATTCCGTCAGGTGGCCGCCTGGCAAGGTTAAACAGTCTTTCATAAAAGCCTCTTCGAATTTTAATTTTAATAAATACAAAGTTAATATTGTTGTATATGTCTAATTCAAATACGACCCGAGAATTGGTCGCTTTTGTCTTTCAAAATGATAGAATAATTAGTTGCAAAATTTTTAATAATTATCTAACTATCTTAGTTTAAAAATTAATGTAAAATAAATAATTTTAATATTTAAGATAAGGTATTATCAAAATGAAGTTTTTTCCTTTTACATCTTATATGTCCAGTGAGGGTAATAAAAATTGCCCTCTTTGTAATTCTGAAAATTATCAACCAATCAGTAATTGGGATCGCCGATTAAAAAAATTAAGACAGGTAAAATGTGAAAATTGTGCCTTTGTTCGCCATTTCCCACTTCCAAAAAGTGAGCAGCTTTCAGATTATTATAGTAAAAATTATCGCAAAGATTACCAAAATGTTGGCCAAACACCCTCTGAACGCCATATCCAAAATAGAAAAAAAGAAGCACAAAAACGAATATCAAAACTCCCAAGAAATTTAAGTACCCCAGCATCAATACTTGATTTTGGTTGCGGCTCTGGTGAGTTTGTGGGTGCATGCCAAGAATTAGGATACTTGGCTCATGGATTTGAACCGGGTGAATCTTATGCAAATTATGCAGCAAAAGAAATTGGTTTAAATGTTAAGTTAGGTGAATGGCAAACAGTCGAATATTATGATAAATTTGATCTAATAACATCATTTCATGTTTTCGAACATCTAATTGATCCTGTTAGTGCGCTAATGAAAGCAAAGTCATGGTTAAAGCCTAATGGATACATTTTTTTAGAAACGCCAAATATGAAAAATGCATTCAAAAAAGGGTTTGGATGTTTGCATTTTGCTCATACTCTTGGATTCAGTAGATATAGTATGGAATATTTGGGTGCTAAATGTGGCCTCAAAGTCGAAAAATTAAATGATGATTATGATATTGGAATTATATTTACTCCTGGTAAGCCCCGCTCTCTAGAGGAAATATCTGATAATGCTAGAGAAGAATTAGCTTTCTGGACCTCTAAAACAATTCATAGGCAATATTGGAAATACAATATGGAAAAATTAATGGGTAAAAGGCTTTTATGAAAATTTAAGTTATGAATATTTTATTAAATTTAACTCTGAATTAAAAAAATTATTAGTTAGCTCTATTTTGCATTGGGGTGATTTTTCCCCCAAATATGGGCTGTATCTTTTGAGACGAGATCATTTTGTATGCGTGTTAATTCATTCATGGCTATTTTGCTATTACCAGTTCTTGAATATGCACGTTCGTAAGCTTTTAGAACAGATTTAGGTCGCCAAGGTAATTCAGCATTTGCAATCCATTTGCGCAGTTCTTTTGGAAGCCTGTCATAATCCAATATTGGATTTTCATTTCGACGTTTACGTTTCAGATTAGTACTACCTAAATTACTATTTGTTTTCATGAGCACGTAACATTTCAAGACTTCTTTGAAGTTCTGGTTGAGATAAATCACGCGCAATTATTACAAGTCGCGAACGTTGATCTTCTTTGTTCCAGCCCCTCAGTTGTACAGGTGGATTAAAAATATGTTGAACCCCATGAATAACAAATGGGTCTTCGATGCCCTCAATGAATAAAATACCTTTTATTCGAAGGATGTCAGGCCCACGTATGGCTATTAATGTATCAAGCCAAATATCAAATATTGCTTCAGGAATAGGTTGTTCTAGAATTATGGACGCAGATCCAATTCTGAGGTCGTGAGTTGGTGGTGCCATTGATATTTTTTTTGCAGGAGAAAGCCCAGACAGGTTAGTTAAGGCCTCAAATTTTGGATTTTTTCCTATTGTCCAATTCAAGGCCTCCTTTTCTGTGGCCTTTTCATGAAGAGCACTTAGTCCCCATAGTGTATCGCTCATGCCTTGGCCAAATGTAGAGTGAATTATCTGCGCACTTGAATTTAAACTATGCAAACGTTTTTTTAATTTGGTTATTTCAAACTGACTTATAAGATCAGTTTTGCTTAGAATAATTAAATCAGCAATCGCGGCTTGGGATACTGCTTCAAATTGTGCGTCAAGAGTTGCAAAGCCATTAACTGCATCAACAACAGTTACAATGCCATCCATTCGAGTGTTATTTGCAAGAAAAAGATCAACAAATAATGTTTGAATAATTGGGCCAGGATCTGCCAATCCAGTAGTTTCAATGACAATGCGTTCAAAAGAAATTTCACCTAAACTTTTTCGTCTGAAAAGATCTGATATTGTTTCAGACAGATCGCCACGAACGGAACAACATAAGCAGCCAGATCGCATTAAAATAATTTCTTCACTACTTTTTTCTATTAGGTCGTGATCGAGGCCAGCTTCTCCAAATTCATTTACAATAACTGCAACACGGCCTTTAGAATTATCGTTCAAGACGGCATTTAATAAAGTTGTTTTTCCTGCTCCAAGGAACCCTGTTAATAGAGTAATAGGAATGCGTTGATCTGGCATAGGTTATAAAAGAATTTCTGTAGTTAAATTCATATTAAGGTCTAAATTTTTTTGAATTTTAGATTGAATGCTATCTGTGAATTTAAACATCCAAAAACTCCTTACTCTAAAGTATTTTTTAGCAACAAAATTAATGTTATATGATAACATAACATAATACAAATAAAAATAATTTTATTATATTTTTATTTAAACTTAAAAAAATAAATAGGGGTGCCTTAGAGTTTTATGAATAAGAATAAGCATTTTTCAAGCGCAATGTATGGATTTTTGATTCTATGCAGCAAGGATACATAATGCTATTTAACATATTTCAACAACAAGCTTCCGAGTATTTTCGTCTGTCATCTTAATTGGATTTCCTCCGGTGCTTGGATCGATTAAAGCACCTGAAACGATACGATCTATATCAGGGTTTTCGATACCCAAACCTGCTAAGGATTTTGGTATAGCCAAGCTATCATTTAAATCATCAACAAATTTACAAAATCCATCAAATCCACCTGATATATCAAGATAATTTGCAGCTTCTGTTATAGTATCCTTGATTGCAGGTTTATTAAATCTAAGTACAGCTGGCATACAAACTGCATTCGTTGTGCCGTGATGTGTATGGTAAATTGCGCCAATGGGGTGAGACAGAGCATGTATTGCACCTAACCCTTTTTGGAATGCAGTTGCACCCATAGCTGCTGCACTCATCATATGAGAGCGAGCTTCAAGGTCTGTACCATCTGTATATGCGCGAGGTAGATATTCTTTGACTAATCGCATTCCCTCAAGCGCCATGCCTTGTGACATAGGGTGATAATGTGGCGAACAATATGCTTCAACACAGTGCGCAAAAGCATCAAGGCCTGTACCTGCTGTAATAAACTTGGGCATTCCTACTGTAATTTCAGGATCACAAATTACCACTGTTGGTAGAAACTTTGGATGGAAGATAATTTTTTTCTGTTGTGTAATTGAATTTGTAATGACAGATGCTCTGCCTACCTCAGATCCTGTTCCTGCAGTTGTTGGAACAGCAACAATTGGCGCAATTGCATCTGAATTAGCTCTTGTCCACCAATCATCAATATCCTCAAAATCCCAAATTGGGCGGGTTTGACCAGCCAGAAAAGCAACAACTTTTCCAAGATCCAAACCAGATCCACCTCCAAAGGCAATAACACCATCATGATTGCCCGCTTTATACGCAGCAACACCTGCTGCAGCATTTTTTTCATTAGGATTTAGATCAACATCTGCAAAAATTGCACGTCCCAAACCAGCTTCATCAAGCAAATCAAGTGTCTTTTGGGTGATTTCCATTCCTGCTAAACCACGATCTGTTATTAAGAGTGGGTTCTTAATGCCTGAAACAAAACAAGCATCAGCTATCTCAGAAATTCGTCCAGCTCCAAATCGAATTGCTGTTGGGTAGGACCAGTTTGCGTTTAAAGTCATGTGCTTAACCTTTCTTGAGGTGATATGATTTTGGACGGGTTAGGTTGTGATATCCAATCATTGATAATCCACCACCACGACCTGTGTCTTTACACCCAGTCCAGCATAATGCGGGATCTAAGTAATCAGCACGGTTCATGAAAGCTGTGCCTGTATCAATTCTATCTGCAATCGCTTCAGCTCGATTAATATCTTCTGTCCATAATGAGGCAGTTAATCCAAAGTCGCTATCATTCATAAGTTTAATTGCTTCTTCATCATTTTTTACAGACATTATACCAACAACTGGCCCAAAGCTTTCTTCACGCATAATGCGCATATCATGAGTTACATCAGTTAGGATTTGTGGCATTAAATATGCTCCACCATCCATTGGAAAGAGACAAGGGTCTATATGTGCTTTTGCACCATCCTTGATGGCTTCTTGAGTTTGTGCGCGTACTTCGTTAGCAAAACGAATATGAGCCATTGGACCAATTGTTGTTTCTGGATCTAAAGGGTTTCCTAACTTGTATTGATTTACGACTGCCACAGCCTTTTTGATAAAATCTTCAAACAAACTCTCAATTACGTAAATGCGTTCAATTCCACAACAACATTGCCCTGAATTGAACATCGCCCCATCTATTAATGTTTCAACTGCAGCATCTAAATTCGCATCTTCCATGACATAACCTGGATCTTTACCGCCAAGCTCTAATCCAATGCCAGTAAATGTACCTGCTGCTGCTTTTTCCATTGCTACTCCACCACTAACCGAACCCGTAAAGTTTATGAAATCAAAAGCTCGATCAGATATTAAAGCTGATGTAGTATCATGATCTAGAAATACATTTTGAAATATATCTCGTGGAATTCCAACAGAGTGAAACGCTTTTGCCAAGCGTTCACCAACAAGAGGTGTTTGAGAGGCATGTTTCAACATAACTGCGTTCCCCGCAATAAGTGCAGGAGCGACAGTATTAATAGCAGTCATAAATGGATAATTCCAAGGTGCAACAACAAGTACAAGCCCATGTGGGACTCTTTTAATCACCCGCCTGAAATTATTGCTATTTTCGATTTCAATAGGAGCCAAAGCGTCAATTGCGATATCTGCCATATAGCTGGCACGTTCATTAAATCCGCCAAACTCGCCGCCATAGCGAATAGGTCTCCCCATTTGCCATGCTATTTCTGGAACAATTTCCTCGTTCATTGCACCAATTGCCGCTACGCCTGCCTTTACCAATTCAATACGTTCTTCGATTGGGCGCATATTCCATTTTCTTTGTGCAATTTTTGCACGTGTCACAGCAGCATCAGCCTCACTTCGAGATAATATTGGGCGTTCTGCATAAATAGACCCGTCTATGGGTGATATGCATTTAATAGTCATGTTTTAAGCTCTTTCAAATCCACGTGCGATCTCCCAATCAGTTACAACCTGATCAAATTCTTCAATTTCTACTTCTGCTGCTCGAGCATAGTGCGCCATGACTTCATCACCAAAAGCATCTTGTAGCATATTTGATTTAATCATTGCATCACGTGCATCACGTAAAGTTCGTGGGATATGATTTTTTTCATCGTCTGAATATGCATCACCTTTGTAGGGATCTATCAGTTCAAGCTTTTCCTCAATACCTTTTAAACCCGCTGCTAAAATAGCCGCTTGAGCTAAATAAGGATTCATATCTGCACCGGGTGTACGAACTTCGATGCGAATTGCATTGCTATCTGCTCCACACAATCGATAAGCTGCTGTTCGATTATCAATAGACCAAACTACTTGTGTTGGGGCAAACGTGCCTTTTGCAAAGCGTTTGTAGCTATTCACATAAGGTGCGAGGAAATATGTATAGTCTGCTGCATATTTCATAAGTCCTGCTACATAGTGATCCATTAATTTAGATTTTCCAATATCTTGATCTGCATCAAAAAAAGCATTGGTTCCATTTTTCCATAGAGATTGATGAATATGTGATGCACTCCCAACACGATCTTTATGCCATTTTGGCAAAAAGGTAGCCGCGACACCATTTTGATGTGCAACTTCTTTAACCGTATGTTTAGCAAGTGTATGATGATCTGCTGTCGACATCGCATCAGCATATTTTATATTTATTTCTTCTTGGCCAGCTTCTGCTTCACCCTTTGATCCCTCAACTGGAATACCCATCTTGAGTAGGGTATTTCTCACTGGGCGCATTACATATTCTTCTTTTGATGTTTGGAAGATGTGATAATCTTCATTGTAGTTTGATATTGGTTTTAAGTTTTGAAAACCGTTTGCATGGATTTCATCATGTGTGCCTTGGAATAAGAAAAATTCTAATTCAGTTGCAGTGATTGCTGAAAACCCTTTTTCTTCTAATCTTTTAATTTGCGATTTAAGCATAGATCGTGGAGAAAAGGGTACTTCTTTATGAGTTACGTGGTCCAAGATATCACATAGGACCAAAGCACAACCTTCTTGCCAAGGGGCAAGTCGAATTGTTTCTAGGTCTGGCTTCATTACGTAATCGCCATAACCACTTTCCCATGATGTTGAGGCATAACCATCTGGTGTAGCCATTTCCAAGTCAGTTGCTAGTAAATAATTACAGCAATGTGTTTCTTCCCAGCCACTCTCAATAAAAAATTGGGCAACCAATCGTTTGCCCATTAGCCGACCTTGCATATCAACTATACATGCGAGAATAGTATCAATTTCTCCATTTTCTACATGAGATTTAAGATCACCAAAACTTAGATTACCAGACATATTCTCTCCACTTTTAATTCTCTTCATGTTTGTTTAGCTAAATTCCAACGACTTTACTTCTACGTTCCATAAATAAGATATCTCTCCAAACGCCATTCATTTTACCTAATTTTTTTCGAAGTCCTAATTTTTTGAAACCATTTTTGGTATGTATAGCTATGCTTGATTCATTTTCAGGGAAGATTCCTGCTTGAAGTGTCCAGATGCCTTCATTTTCAGATGATGAAATGAGTTCAGAAAGTAGTGAATTCCCAATTCCATAGTTCGCATAATTTTTTGCAATATAGATGCTGACCTCGGCCACTCCATTGTAAACTGCACGATTTGATGCAGGAGATAAAGCAGCCCATCCGACAACTTCACCATTCATCTCAGCAACAATCCTGCATGAAGATAAAAATGATAAGTTCCATTCATTCCATCCTTTTGCTTTTTTTTGGAAAGTTGCATTTCCAGTATCTATACCTTGTTGGTAAATTGATTTAACGGAAGAAAAATCAGATTTATGGAAATTACGAATTTTCATATCTAACCCTTTGTTGAGCTTTAATTTCCCATCATGCGAATACGGCGTTCTTTCATTCGCTTATCCGCTTCAACTGTACCATCATGAAATGATCCAAAGAATTTATCCCATGGAATTTCAAGAGATCCGTAGTTACATTCAAAATAGCGATGGTGCATCTGGTGATGAAACCTACCTAGAGCTAGTCTGTTTTCATCTTTTACAGCTACACCCTCAAAGCCAGTATGTGTCGTTGCAGCAGTTAATGCATAATACTGTAAATGAAAAAGGATGTGCACAGGGTGAGCTGCAATAATCCAATGAACCATTACAGACCCTAAGAAAATTACATGCTCTACTGGATGCATTGATAATCCAGACCAAGGGCCAACATTTATATTGCGGTGGTGTAAAGCATGTACGTGTTTGTATAAAAATGGAATATGTAGAAAGCGGTGAATCCAATAAAAATAAAAGCTTTCCCAAATTGGAATTAGTAAAAACATCATAACGAACCAAACAGGATGTGCTGCCCAAGTAAGTATAGGAGCATATCCGTTTGCTAGTGCCCAAAACATGAGGACTTCATAAATTGTCCATATTGTTACTCCACTTGCAAGAGTCCAAAACATGTTGTCTTTTATTTGCCCACCAAGGGTAAATTGCCGTCCGTTTTTCATTAATGGCCGTGGATCAAAACGTAATTTTTTTCCCTGTTTGGTGAATGTATAAAAATATAGATGAAGGCCACCTGCGACGATGGTCATTAACATTATATTTCGGATATACATCTCAAAAACCCAACCAAAAGCCAGAGTTTTTATTTCACTTAGTGGGGGTTGAAACCAATAAAAGGAAATGATTGCAATACATACAATAATTAGTTTTTCGGTAATTAGAAACCACGAGTTCCAAATCCATGCGACCATTTCCAATGGACGTAATGGCCATCTAAAAAATGGTGAAACTTTAAGAGGTAAAGTTGGAACATGGTTCCATCCTTTGAGCCCATCATTATCCATCTGAATGTTCTCCCTAAACAGCCTAGATTTAAGCTTAATACTCTCATCAGATTAATGATTGTGCAAGTATTTAGAATCTTTACAGAAAGTATACTTTTAATGATTTTCTTATTTCACAATGTGTCATCAATAGCTTCTATCAATAATTTTGACACTGCTTGAGTTGATTGTGGATTTTGACCAGTAACTAAGCGCCCATCACGAACAGCATGGCTTGTGAAATTTTTACTACATTCAAATTTAGCGCCTAATTCACGTAATCTACTTTCAAGTAAAAAAGGTTCTATTCCTGTAAGCCCTATTTGGTCAGTTTCTGCATCAGTAAAACTATTTACTTTTAGGCCTTTAACAAGTGGCTCTCCATTAGTTCTCTTGGCTTGCAATAATCCAGATGGACCATGGCAAACCGCACCTACAACAGCACCTGCTGACCATGCATCACTAATAATTTTGCCAATGTCTTTTGTGTCAAAATCCCACATTGTACCATGACCACCGGGTAAAAATACACATTCGTATGTCTCACCATTTAATTCTTTTAAAGTGTATGAATTGTTGAGTTTTGATATCGCTTTATCATCATTCATAAACCGTGCGACCATTGGGGGGCGATCATTTGGTTCAACTAAAGTTTTTGGATCAGGAGGTGCAACTCCGCCTTTCACTGATGCTATATCTACGTCAAATCCTGCATCAATTAATCTCCAGTATGGTGTTGCCATTTCATCGTAATAAAACCCAGTCTTTCGGCCTGTTGAGCCAAGTTCAGTATGAGAAGTCAAAATTATAAGAGCTTTTTTTTTATTTTGAGACATCAATTCCGCCTTTACGTAAATCAGTTTGTTTGAGCAGTTATTACTATTCTTAACCTTTGTATTTTTTATTTATAATACAAGCTTTATTTCCAATAATAGATTGTCGCCACTAGGATAGTTGATGACGAATTTGTAGAAGTATTCAAAACACATCTGAAATAATTATGTATCATTTAAGAAACAGATCTATTTTTCTTGTAGCTATAAGGTATTTCAAAATTGAATAAATTAAAGCCAATTGAGGTGCTGATGGCCTTAACAGTTCCTTTGGTTTGGGGGATGGGTTTGGTGTTTGCTAAAGGTGCAATTGATCATTTCCCCCCCATATTATTGATGGCACTCCGATTTACGTTAACAGCATCTGTATTAGTTTGGTTTGTCCCAATCCCAAAAAAACATCTAATAAGCTTATTTGGAATTGCAATTATTGCTGCTGCTATTCAGTATAGTTTAACTTTTACCGGATTAAAGGGATTAGATGCTGGAATAACAGCTCTCATTGTACAACTCGAAGTTCCATTTCTTGTAATACTAGGCATTATATTTTTGAAAGAAAAAGCTGAAAAGAAAACATTCATTGGTATTGCATTAGCATTTGCAGGTGTCGCGATAATGACACAACAAAACGATATAAGAATAAATATAGGTTCAGTATTTCTTGTTATTCTTGGAGGTTTAGCATGGGCAATTGGTCAAGTTCTCATAAGGAAATTAATTGATATTAGGGTTATGCAAATAACTGCATGGGTTGCTGTATTTGCTGTTCCACAACTATTTTTTATGTCTGCGATATTCGAATCTGGACAAATAGAAGCAATTAAAAATGCTTCTTCAATAGTTTGGTGGGCGGTCATTTACTTGGGATTAGTAATGACTGCACTTGGATATCTGCTTTGGAATAATTTAATTCGCAATCACAATGTAGGAAAAGTTGCGCCGTATTTATTATTACTTCCAATATTTTCGCTATTTGGAGGTGTTGTATTTCTTGGAGAGGAACCAACATTGTTGATGCTTTTAGGCGGTGCCATAATATTGTTTGGAGTTGGATTAATTACTGTCCCTTTAGCTACTATAAACAATTTATTTAAACGTTAATATTAAATAACTAGCTTAAATCCATTTGGTAATTTCTAAATCACTTCACATTAATTAAAATGACTGTAGTATCCTTACAAGGTATTAAGCCCTAAAAGAGAATATGATGTTATTTAATAAGTTTAATGAAGCATTTGATAAAGGTGACATTGTTGGCGCTGCTGAATGTTTTCATGAAGATATGCAAATGACAATGCATTCGAATGGAACCTCAATGAACAAGCAAGAGTGGCTTGGTAGGTTCGCTCCAATGATGGATAAATTAAAACGTGATAAAGTTAGATGTATTTATGAGAATGAAGATCTACTTGTTACTCATTCGTTTATAACATTTCCAAACGGCTCGTGTGAAGCGGTGATATGGGTTGGCCTTAAGAAGGATGGTTTGATTGTTAGTGTTGAAACAGGATCAACCCCAATATCAACCTGAAGGATATTTTATTAACAATTAAAAGGAGAAAAAAATGATAGAAAATTTTGGTGGAATTTTAAATTTTGTGATTTTCATAGCACTTACTTTAGGCTGGGCAATGTATGCTTTTCAAATGTCTTTAGGTATTGATGCCTTTTATGGAAAATTCAATATAAGTAGAACTGCAACTATCATTGGTGGCTTTACAGGCTCCTTTGCTGCTGCGGCGGTAATTATGCATTTGATCTTATTATTTAATGGTCTGGAAGGAGCTTGGTATTTATTTACATACTTTGTTGTTCAAGCTGCTATTGCTGCGTTTCTAAGCTGGAGGACTGTTTCAGCAAAAGTTGCAGCTGATGAGGGTGTTATTTATACAGCAGAGCCAATAGTTGCACCGTTGGTTTTTGGTGCTGGATATTGTTTCTTATTATATAGAATGCAAGATATCCTATATATGTCATAAAGAGATATTTTTGAAATTTTTATGTTCCAATTTTGATTAATTGGAACATATTTTTTTATTTCTTGTAAGATGTTATTTAAGCATTAATTTTTTAGCTTCTTCTGTGTAACCCATTCTATACAGTTCGGAAGCTGCGCGTGCTTTACTTAATGAGTAGAAAAATGAGTGGAAACCACTGAATGCGCTTGTGAGTGGTGCAAACGTAAAATTCATAATTGCTGTTGTCATGTTATTCATCCTTTTTTTTCTTTAAGTAAGATGAATGCAGAAATAGAACAACAAACAGATTTGCAAGTCCGCTATGCATAATTTGCAATATTATGAAATTAGATGTTTTTTGAATTGAATTGAATTGATACTAAAGATTCTAAATATAAATCATAGTGGCCAAACCAGTGGAATTATAAAACTTACAATTGGTGCTAATGAAAGGTTTAGGGGTATCCCAAATTTCAAGAAGTCAATAAATTTATAACCACCTGGGCCATATATTAAAGTATTTGTTTGATAGCCAATAGGAGTCGAAAAACTTGCGCTCGCAGCTATCATTATAGCCACAACAAGAGGCCTTGGATCTAGGCCTAATGTTGTGGCTAATCCAATTGCAATAGGGGTCATTAAAACTGCTACAGCGTTATTGCTTACTAATTCCGTTAAAATTGAAGATATTAGATATATTGTAAGTATAATGAAAAATGGTGGAAAAGAGTTAATAAAAGGAGATATTGCGTTCGCTATAAGAATGACAGCACCTGATGATTGTAAGGCTGCTCCAACACAAAGCATAGCAAAAATTAATGAAAGCAATCTACCATCCACAAAAGAAAATGCTTCATCAGCATCAATACATTTAGTCATGAGAACAACTGTCATTCCAAGTATTGCTAAAAGCAAAATTGGTGCAATGTTAAAAGCTGCTAAAACTACAACAGCAAACAATGTAGAAATAGCAATCCATGCATGATTACGCCTAAATGCTCGTTCTGATGGTTGTGAAACGTCTCCAAGATTCATTTCTTCAGCTAACCGCGCAATATCTTCTGGAGCACCTTCTAAAAGCAAAG
>Ga0206130_10004910_pt1 | contig 16108 bp, 14 predicted proteins | sample Helgoland_Spring_9_FD_148637 | JGI IMG/M metagenome (GOLD analysis project Ga0206130, IMG submission 148637) | Pelagic subsurface seawater microbial communities from Kabeltonne, Helgoland, North Sea - Helgoland_Spring_Bloom_20160512_1 | ecosystem: Environmental > Aquatic > Marine > Epipelagic ... | reverse complement strand
ATCTAATTCATTGAGACCATTCACCATCATATTAGTAATTGTTTTTGTGAGTCCATTTTCAATAGTATCATCGTATGTTTCACTTGTAATAGGGAGTGAATGGATGAAATCAGTTAGATTCATCGCATTCTTGCAATGGTCATTTAAAAACATTTGTATATTGAATTGGTTGTTTGTAATGTTATGACTGTTTGTCATATTACTTATAGTATTGCTTCCCATATGTGGTAATACTTCCATCATCTTTTCCATCACATCCTGATTCTTCAATAGCATTTTGATGAGGGATTCTTTGTCTATATCTTCAATTGTTTGATTACTAGATATAGATGTAAAATTACTATCATTATGTGTGCATTTTTTTTTATGCGTGAATAAACTTTGTCTATGCTTGTATACATTACCACAATTGCATTGAAAATGTTTGGCGTTTTTTGGCGCGATATAGTCAGTATTTGTCAGTATTATGTCAGTATTTAGATGTTTGCGCGTCACTATATGTCTATTCCAGTCACTAGTCTTACTGCATATAAAGTTACATTTATCACACATAAATTTTTTGGCGTTTTCCGATGTAAAAATGTCAGTCATTATGTAAGTATTATATACTTACATAAAAAACGCCTAAATCATTTTCAAAATATACTTATTTTTTTAACAGTAACAAACCAAAAAATCGAAAAGTCAAAACGAGAGCATTATGCTCACAACCACTTTTTTCACCTTTTTTCAATACTTAAAAGCAAAAATCAAAAAATTACACAAGAAAACCTTGTGTAATTTTCAAAAGTCAAAAATGAAATGTGAAAACACGAAAAAAGTAAAATTACTACATACATCTAAGTATTTCCTGTTTTTTTTGGATCGTTGTTATTCCCTTGATATGTAGGTAGCACACTACATCACACTACATAAGTGTATCAGTGATATGTGTTTATGGATAGGTCTCAAGGGAGTTTTACCTACATAGAATTCTCATAAAAAGATCCTCGCATTTTCCGAAATCCAAAAACAGGGTTGTTCATTCGTCGATATCCCGCGATGTTATATCGAATAATGCCAACTTATCTCTCTATACATGAAATCAGCATACTTTGTTGCATGTCAATGGAGATATTGGATAATTGTCATCGTATTCATATAGTTTGATATGAATGCAATATGTGTATGTAGAGAGAAAATACAAATAAACAAATTTAATGGAGATGTATTATGAATATTACATTAGATTTATTTGAGTTGTCGTATATATCACTGTGATTGATGATTGAAATCCCGCGTTTTTTAAGTGTATACTTTTGTGTTGCTTGGATCTTTAAATCACACACGGGTACGAGAAACTCGGTGTCGTTGGACTCAGTATAAGTAATATATTGCGTATTTAATATAGTAGTAATCGGGTGATAAATATGTATCACTAAGTTGTTATCATTGTCGATTGTAATGTTTTCAGGTAAGTCAGGTATACACTTGACTATTAAATCATTTGATTTATGCCTGTAATGGATTTCGTCGTGCCAAAGTGGTACATAATATTTTTCATTGTCAAGTTCTAGTATATAAATGTTATCATTCAACAAGTCATTTAACGACGGATTTAATAATATGATGTTGTCGTTTTTAATCTTCTCATTAATGATTATCTTTATTTTTTCAACAATATCGGTAGGTATATATAATATGTGCTGGTAATTGTTTATAAACTCGAATATTTGTATTGCCTTATCCTTGTCCATATTCTCAAATAGAGATACCGATAGTTTATGGCAATCATTTACAATAATGGACACTACTTTATACACCTCATTAGAGTTACCGACAAAGAACGAAGAGAGAAATTCCTGAATTAATAATTTATAGTCGAATACATCATAACTACCCGGTATATATGTATTGCGTTCTTCCTGTAAAAATGTAGTTAGCAATTCATACGCTTCTGAAATATCCTTAAATCTATTCGCGTAAATACCATCTATATCGGGAATATGTTTGTCTGGGTGAAATTTCAACGCCATTATTCGATATTGTTTCTTCAAGTCTTTGAGAGAAAATGGAGAGTTAATTTCTAAATGCAAACAAGCAGAATTAAAATCCATGTAAAGTATTTATTATTTTATAAAGATAATTCTCTAAATGGTAAATAGGTCTATAGTTATTGTTGTAGTATTGCAAAAAAGAATAGGTTTCTATAAATATATAAGATAAATCATCTTCTTTTAATTTATTATTGGTATATAATTTCATAACAAGGTTCCATATAACATAACCGATTTCAATATCGTAAATAAATACATCATATAACATATCTCGAAATCCAGCAAACTTAATATCGTCTGGATTACACAATGTTCCATACAAGATGTCTATATAAATATCATTGTTTACATTCGTCGATTGTGTATTGGAAATTAAATTTTTGATATTAGATATTTTATGTAACTGTATATCCAACCCTATCTTTTTCCCAACAACCTTGGTATATGCGTTCTTAGACGGTCTTGGTATTGATATAATATTAAAAGTATTCAGCACATTTTCTGGTATGAAAGAAATACTTTCTGTCAATAATATAAAAGCAATCTTAATATTTGCATCGTTTTGTTGAATATAACTATAAAAACAATCTAACAGCTCTGGATGTATTTTATGGAAATTTTTACAAACGAGTATACCAGTTTTGTTCATTCGTGCGGACAGTACATCCGTTATATTAATATATATTTCATTCCATAACATTTTTGAATTACACCCAAGTAATGCCATATCTATTTCAAAGTGAATATCACTTATCTTCAAAAAATAATTTGTTTTATTATATACACAGGTCAATTTCTTCTCATACTTTAAATTACTGTTACTATATTGCTTAATACTGTGCAGCATTTGACTGTATTTTCCTACACCACACGGGCCGTAATAAATAATATTTTTCAATTCGTCAATATTTGTAGGGAAATTGCGCAAAGTTTTACTAACCGATGGGTGTAAATTTTGCATATTTACCTTTTGTATATATTCGTCAAAGTGTGTTTCTAAAAATTTCATGTAAGTACTAGTGTCATGAAATCTTTATTAGGTAATCACCATTATATATATGATACAAAACAGATAAAGATATATTAATGATACATATATCAATTATGAATATTGTACTTACACTACAACAATTTAACAAAAATAATGTATATTTTGGCGATGCAATCGAAAATACAGTAATGGACGATAGCAAATTCATTAAAGTAATGTATTCAAATGAGTTAGTTGTTTTAAATGGAATATTTTTAGAGGCCACTATAAAGACATATCAACCAGAAGAATACTTCAAAAAAATAAAATACTCATTTGACTTACGGGCTAATAGAGATATATTAGACTCTATTTATAAAATAGAACACGACATATTAAATAAGTACAATACACACAAACAGAAAAAATATATCATTCGTGATTCATTATCAACCGGGTCCTTGAAAATATTTCCATCTTCATTTAATGAAGAATTTACCAAAAGAGGGTCGAATGTCATTGTAAAAATTTCAGGGCTGTGGGAAAACAAAAACGAGTGTGGAGTAACATACAAACTAAGCCTGGTGTAGAAACTACCCGTCAGTAGAAAAGTATTCCAATATGACTTGTAAAATACCTACAAATCCAATATTAGCAACCGTAAGTATTAAAATAATGCTACTCATTTCAGACGCTAAAGCAGTCATTGTGGTTGCATTGGTCTCGCCACCAGTAGAGCCTCGTAACTTGTCCATTAAGTATTTAATGACTAAAGATATTTGAACTAATATTAAGAATCCAGACACCCCTGAAAATTGATAGTATTGAGGTGCGACTTTACCACTGTTTATGGGTTCGTAGAAAACTATATTTTGAAATAATAGTAATGATAATACAATCAGTGTTAATATAACGGGTAATGCATTCTTTAACATAATCTTAAAGAACCCCATTATACCTTGTGAGAATTGAGATTTTGAAGAAATCGCAAAAGAACTAATAAGCAGACCAATTAATGCTAAAACACTGAATCCATATCCCCATACGGTAGCCTTTGCATACTCGTCTTTGTTTGCGAAAATAATTCTGATAAGAATGCCTAATATGCACAGAAATGAGAATATCTTAACATCGTATGGAATTCTATTTATAACTGGAATATTATTTTCATTAGCAATGATTGGTGGCATATACATTATACCGTTATTTTTTACTTGCATATTTTTTTGTTAAAATCAAGCATTTACTTTAGATATTAGCATATCAACATATTGAATATCTAAAGTAAATGCGACCAATTAATTTCTCCATTTAATTTATATCATGAGTAGATACCCTCAATATAATGTTAATAATGAGCATCAATTAATTAGAAGACAAAATACATATGTATTAGATAGGAAACTAGTTACCATTCACAGCGAGGACAGAGACATAAATAAATGGCCAAATAGTAACCATTTTGAAGTGACTATTCCTGAGGATGTAAACAATGTTCAGTCTATGCGATTGGTGGAAATACATTTACCCGCAAATCAATATGTATTTAGCAATGTGCAACAGAATACTAAATTAAATTTTAGATTACAACCAAATATTAGAAGTGCTCCCACATTAAATGTATATCTGTTTTTAATAACAAATCCTCAATATAGTATCGAGATACAAGAAGGTAGTTACGAACCTGTCCAATTAGCTTTAGAGATAGAAAATTTAATGAACAAAGCGGTAAATGATTTTATTCAGCAACATATACCCAGTTATAGTTATATCTATTTTAAAGTACACTATGACAAAGTTGGTAATAGATTATACTTTGGTAATTCTTTTGATAATTTCTCTTTAGAATTTGCTGATAATATAGCATATGATGTATCGTGTAATACGACAAATGACCATCAGTCATCTGGTATATGGAATCAATATACACGATGGGGATTACCTGCATACATCGGATTTTCAAAAGAGGCATATCAAGCACAGAATACTAGCGGTATAGCATTTTATTATGACACTAGTGTAAATTGGCTCGAACCAGACCCAACAGAATGGAATGGTTCATCACAGCAAGTTGCCTATTTTGTAAAATCGCCATTTACATTTAATAATTTCGGGGAAAGTGCAATTTATATGGAGCTTGATAAATACAATAGTATAGATGAACTGAAACCATACTCTCAAGCAACAAATAATACATACAATAATGATTATAATGGTAGAGTCAATTCTGCATTCGCTAAAATACCAATAAACCCAACAATTTCGGATCAAATTTTTGATTCAAGAAATGGATTCCTACAAAATGTTTCTCAATATCATCCACCTATAGAAAAAATTAGAAAGTTAAAGGTAACATTTCGCTATCACGACGGAAGAATGGTGGATTTCAAAGATACCAATGTTGACTTTACAATCGCATTTAATCAACTGAAAGACGAAATATCCCGCGATTATGAAGTCCGCGTTCCTGTAGATTATTTACTATAATGGATTTCAAATATTACACCATTGAAGAAACATATCTCTCAATATCATCAATCGAACATTTATTGTAATCCCCTTTGAAACCATTCAATTTAAGAAACTTGGGTTTGGTCATTTTATCTGTTTTATAAAAGATATAATGTCCGTATTTACCGTTGCGAATGCTTGTATCCGCGTTAATAGTGCGAATAATATTACTATTTGAAGACGATGATTTAGTCTCGATAATTGGGATAATATCGGCAATTGTAATATCATCCACTTCTTTGGTGTTAGTAATAGTGCTAATTGATTTATTTTCACCATTCCAAACAATATAATATCCGAACTTTCCTTTTTTCATTACAACATCAAACTGTTTATAACTACCAATGACTTTATTCAGATTGGTGTCTTCTATCAATTCCTCCAACTTATACTCACCTCTTTCTAATCGTGACATATCAAGATCTTTCTTACAGTTGATAAATGTAGTAACGCCATTTACTTCTTTCTTAATAACCGGTCCATATTTGCCAATCATAAATATGTGGTTATCGTCTACAGCAACGGTCTTTTTATCAACCATTTTTAGATCTTTCGAACAGTCGTTTATGTCATTTAAACATTCACCACATAAAGTATGCCATATTTTATTACCCTTTGCTATAACGTCCAAATTAGTCTCCATATTTTTCGTATATTCGTAATCAAATAATTTATCAAAGTGTGTCAAGAGAAACTCCAAAACCAATACACCAAGGGGTTGAACAACTAATTTTTTTTTCTCGTTGCCGAATTCGCGCTCGTCCTCTATTTCAGTCATTTCGTCTTTTATTAATTCGTAGTCGACACATTTAATCTTTTTCCCCTTTACATTATCTATTTTTACATATCCGCGTTCTTGAATTTTTTCAATAAGGCTGGAAAATGTGGACGGTCTTCCAATACCGCGTTCTTCTAACAATTGTACAAGTTTGGCTTCCGTATAGTGCGATTTTAAATCTTTGACACTTACCTTGGAGACAATCTTATTATACTCTACTCTAACGTTGTTTTTGATAGTTTGTAAAAACTGGAATTCAGGATTTTCTTTATCGTAGCCTTTTACAATTTTCCAACCGGGGAACTCTGCTATCTCGGTGCTATATCTATACTCCTTTTCCATGGGCGATGTAATTTTAGCCGTAATAGATTGGTACAATGCTGAACTCATACAGCTCTCCACAGTAGTTGACCAAATTAAATAATATACCTTTTTTTCCTTTGCAGAATATGAATCCTCAATCTTCTCCAAAGTCACTTCTGTCGGACGAATCGCTTCGTGAGCTTCCTGTGCCGTACTTTCCTTGTCGTCCTTCTTCCCTTTCTTTTTCGTTTTTTCTACTTTTCTTTCACTTAATCTATTTACATCGTCGTGCAAATATTTATCACCATATGTATCTTTGATATAATCGCTGGCTTTCTGAATGAATTCAAGACTATATGTGGTACTATCTGTTCGCATATAAGTAATATATCCAGCTTCATATAGCTTCTGACAAATACTCATTGTCTCTTTTGGGGAAATATTTAATTCGCTCGACGCCTTTTGTTGTAAAGAGCTGGTGGTAAATGGTGTAGGTGGATTTTTAGTCGTTTTTTTAGGTGTAGAGCAATTGTATAAATGATTATGTTCTACCGAATCTTCTAAAAATTGTTCCATTGTGTTTACTGCAGTATTAAACCCAACTATTTCAAAATTATGATTCAATGTGAACCCTAAATTCATTTGAGTAAAATATCCGGTAGTATTATACACTTTTTTTCCTGGAGACGCATCAATGTCTTTTTGATTATCGTATACTAGCCGTAATGCTGGCGTTTGACATCTTCCTGCAGACAATCCTGCTTTTGAATTCCTTGAAATATGTTGCCAAAGAATGGGGCTAATTTTATAACCGACAAGTAAGTCTAGCACCTGTCTTGCTTGTTGCGCATGGACCATATCCATATTTAAAGAACCTGGATTATGAACAGCCTTTTCAATCGCTTTTTTTGTAATTTCGTGGAATATGATTCGTTTCGTTGTTAAAGGAAGTCCGAACACTTCACATATATGCCATGCAATTGCTTCACCCTCGCGATCATCATCTGATGCTAATAGCACTTCATTGGCATTATTTATGGCTGTCCGCATTCTATTTATTTGTTGAGTTTTCGTGGACATATGCTGAAAATTAGGTTTAAAATGGTTATCAACATCAATGTATTTAATACCAGGAAGTTCTTGGATATGTCCATAACTGGCTATACATTTGTATCCAGGTCCTAAATAGGACTCTATTTTTTTGCACTTCGCAGGTGACTCTACAATCACTAATGTATATGTCATTGTTTATTTGTGGTATTGATATATAATTATTTGTTTTACATATCAATTTTATCTCATTTTTCTTTTCGGTCGGTATATCTACATTTATCTCAATTGTGATATGACAATTACTTTTGCGAATTGGCTTTAAATTCAGCCCACGAAATTTGTTCAGCCGGCTCTTTTGTATCCTCCTCACCAGTTTCTGCGTTTAATTTATTGGCTTTTCGTAGTGCACTGTCAATATAAATTTCTTTTAACAATTTACCAACTTCAAATGACCCCTCGTGTTGGTCTAGACCACCCTCTTCGATGGCGTGTAATACATTTATTAACCTGAGTAGAATTTGTAAATTGATTTCGTCCTTTTTAACCTTGTTAAATATATCTGTATATTGGTTGAATAAAAATGAACATTTGCTAACACAGAGTGCGTCAAATTGTTCTGGATTTGATTTAGCCAATCGAGGATTTTCACGCTTAATTTTCAACAATTCATCCACCTCCTCTAGAATTTTTTTACTATGTTTCAATTCGCGGATTAGTGGTGTATTATTTTCGGCATCATTTGCCTTGATCATTTTTTGCAAATTGAGTCTTTCAGAATCATTCATTTTGTATATGTGTATATGTTTAATTATATGTTTAAACCTAAACTTTTTCTAAATATATGTTATACAATGACGAATTTTAATCCGAATCCGAATGAAAGCAATTCGGGAGTGATCCCACTAGAAAATGCTCCATTATATCCAGGAGCATCATCGCCTAGAGAATCTGCACTAATGTATAGAGAACATCAGATAAATGAACAAAATAACTTGAATAAAATGGGTGGAAAACGTACACAAAAAAGAAAGACAAAATCGAGGAAAACCCACAAAGGAGGTGCAATAACTGTCCCGTCATTTACAACGGTGGGTCCACAAGTATCGGCTGGTAATCAAAATCCGAATGGTGCTAGTCAATTCGCAAATACAAATTTACTCCAATCTAATGAGAACGGCGTGTGTGATAAATGTTTTGACCCAACGAGTAGTCCTATATGTGATACACCACAATGTAATGCGCAAGTTGGTGGTGGGTGTGGAAATTCTGGATTAATAAGTGATGGACAAACATGGGGATGTATGAGCGGGGGGGCATCTAGGAGAATCAATAAATCCAAGAAATCTATGAAATCCAAGAAATCTATGAAATCCAAGAAATCTATGAAATCCAAGAAATCTATGAAATCCAAGAAATCTATGAAATCTATGAAATCCAAGAAATCTATGAAATCCAAGAAATCTATGAAATCTATGAAATCCAAGAAATAAAAATAACAATATAATTTAATATGAGATCTAGTGATATTACATTAACCATTGTCATAATATTGATTTTTGTAGGTATGTATTTCTACAATATTTTAGCAGTAGGTATTAAAAATATCAAGGACAATTGGCCTGTATATCGATGTAACCCATCAGTAATGCCGTTTGCTGGTATGTTTGGACATGATGTTGGTCGTAATTTTACATATTGTATTCAAAATATGCAATCCGATTATATGGGTTATTTATTACAACCATTAAATTATTTGACATCTGTCCAAAACAATACAATGGGGACATTAATGGAGTCCATACAGGACATTCGTGGATTTTTTAATGTCATTCGCAATTTTATTACTTCAATCGTGCAAAGTATATTTGGTATTTTCTTAAATATATTAATCCAAATGCAATTTATGCTTATAAAGATGAAAGATATGGTAGGCAAAGTTGTTGGTGTGATGGCAACAATGATGTATATATTGCAAGGAACAGTAATGACAATGGAGTCAACGTGGGCAGGGCCTCCTGGTGCAATGGTGAGAACAATGTCAAAAATAAAAATCTAAATTCAAATTTAAATTCAAATTTAAATTCAAATCTTCTCATATGTCAAACATTCCTATTGGCAATATTATTTTGTAAATTACATTTATTTATTATACATTTAATTTATATGGATAACAATGTTTTTAATGTAATAAATAAATTATATAGTAAAGCCGGATTTTTAGAAAAATATGGTGGTTCATTATGGACTTCAATCATAATAGCAATCACTATGTTTTTAGCAATATCGTATTATAATGTATTAAATAACGTACAGCCGATCAAAGCCGACTGGGTGAATCAACGATGCAAACCAAATGTTATGCCATTTGCTGGAATAATCAATCCACCCAATCCAAATGAAATGAGTGCTTTTGAGTTTACGAGTAACAATTTTACAGATTGTGTACAGAGCATACTACAAGACATTATTGGTATTTTTTTAGCACCATTTTATTATTTAATAAAAGCAATAGACGATGCCATTAAAATTATGGAAGAGTCGCTTCAGGCTATTCGTGGTCTGTTTAATGCAGTTCGAAATTCAGTGATAAATGTATCTTCAGACATAATGGCTAGATTATTAAATTTTTTAATACCACTTCAAATGATTCTGATAAAAATAAAAGACACGATGAGTAAAACACAAGGAGTAATGACCGCTGGAATTTTTACATTATTGGGAATATACGATACGCTTAGAGCCGCTATAGGTGCTATTGTGGAAATCGTCGTAACAATTTTAATAGGAATTGCTTCTATCCTCATGGTATTATTTGTAATTCCATTTGGTCTAGGAATGCCATTTGCCATACCATTATTGGTAGTATTTTTAATGATATTAATACCAGGTGTGATGGTTTATATAATAGAAGTAATGATATTGAAAAAAATGGTAAATCCATTACCCGGAATACCAACTTGCTTTGATGGAGAAACCGATATCACATTAAATGATGGGTCCGTCGTAAAAATGAAAAATATCGAGACCGGAATGATATTACAAGATAATAATGAAGTAACATCCACTATGGTAATGGTATGTAATGATGATATATATAGTGTAGATGATATATTATGTACTGGAAATCATAAAGTGAGATACAACAATGGGTGGATTCGTATTAAAAACCATCCAACTAGTGTATTAACCAATATCAGATTTGACAAGGTATACTGCATAAATACCAGTGATAAAACAATTAAAATAGGAAACCATATATTTAGTGATTATGATGAAATGGAGAATCACGAGATCTATGAACTAATAGGTAGGTGTAGTAAATATTTACCATCCGATAGAGAATTCGATTTGAAACATCTTCATGAATTTTTAGATGGTGGATTTAGGGAAGATACACAGATTGCGTTGTCTTGTGGTGAAAATATTGATATAAAAGATGTACAAATAAACGATACGCTGCGTTTTGGAGAAAAGGTGGTTGGGATTGTTAAAATAAATGCGACCGATTTGAAGACAAAAACATACACTTTACCGGACGGACGAATCATTAGCGGAGGACCTAATCTACATATATGCGACCCAGATTTAGGAACTATGCATACGCTTACTATGAGTGGAAATGTCTCGAAATATTCACATATTTATCATTTAATAACAGATAAGTCGTCATTTCATGTAAATGGGATACAATTTTGCGATTATAATAGTTGCATAGACAAGTTCTTAGATAAAAAACAGACTTATAATCAACAATGAAAATTATAATCAACAATGAAAAATACAATCAACAATGAAAAATACAATCAACAATGAAAAATACAATCAACAATGAAAAATACAATCAGCAATGAAAATTATTTTTATATTTGAATTATATATATAATATGGATTTGAAAATATTTGGGATAGCTTGTCGTTTAGAAATTATCGTCATATGTTTACTTGTTGGTGGTATTTTAGGTGGACATTTATTGTGTTCCTGTAGTCGCATTGGTATGCAAGAAGGTATGGCTCTAATGGGGGCATCTGTCGATTATGTTATGGGTCAAGAAACTGCTAATAGTTGGGCAAACAAAGCCAAGTTGTACGCTTCCAGTATGGGATATAACGCGAATGATAAAAAATATTCTCAAAATAAAGGCACACCTGTTCCTCTACCAGAGGGACAAATGTATATGTTCTCTGAGAATAAATTCACACCCGAATGCTGCCCTTCCACATATTCTTCTAGTACTGGATGTGCTTGTATTACAAAGGAGCAAGTAGATTATATTAATCAGCGTGGTGGCAATCGCACAATGGCTCACTCTGAATACTAAATATTCTTTACATAATATTCAATTGCGTAAATCAATGTTATGATACAACCTACAATAATAATAGTAATTATGGTACTATTATTATTTACATCATTATACAATATTCAAATGTCTAAATTTGTGTAGCAATATACGTCTGACTACACTGTAATATTGTATTTTTGTTTCGCATATCTTTCCAGAGAAATATATTCAGAATAACCATTCTTAAAATAAATATCGCGTAATTCAACGGTTCTTACTTTGTTGTCAGAATGTACCTTAAAATTAGTGTCATTTTGTATCGAATACTTGCCAATATCATAATATTTATTGAATTCACTGCACTTGTATACAAGTGGGCAAATCTTATCTATGGTGTACAATTCTATTCTAACTACTTGAACGATATAAGTATGCATCGCAGAATACTTCATTGATCAAAGGTATACATTGTATGAATGTATACCTTTAAATATTCTAAGGTGTATATTGTTTACACTATTACATATTCAATTCGCACTTGCTACAGTATTTAATCTTTTTCGTTTCACCGTCTAATCCGACATCAATAGTATCATCAATTATTTCGTGAAGACATCTATTATACAGTTGACTTTCAATATATGTAGATAGGTGTCTATTTCTTTCCTTTTTTTTTAGCATTTTTTTTAAAAACAACTTATTATCATCAGTATAATAAGACGACATCTGACAAACACTAGATACACTTTGATAATAATAATCAGAATTATATATTTCTTCTTCGAATGCGTCTAACAAGTCATTTTGCTTATCGATCGAACGTTTCATATTTGATAAAAAAACAATATGATTATCGCTTAGATTATTCTGTTGCTGAACCATGTTGTTATTTAATTTTCTATCCCCACTACACATTCTATACTTTAGACGGTAAGTTGGGGTAATCACATTTGTTATATTTTTACTATTCATTATTGAATGTATTATTAGTTACAGTATCTTGTTAACGAATCTTTATATCTAAATATAAAGTGTATTGAATAAATGGCGCCTCGAGTCATCGTCCTTTTTAATGAGGGAGTTAAGAGCGTCTTTTGTAACCGTAAAGGGAAATTCAACTTTAAGGGTCATCTCTTTTTCAAATAGAGAAGATCCTGGTTTCATCAGTCTATATAGATTGAGCTTGGTATAGATAATCTCCAAACATCTCTTTAGATTTCTTACACCCTTTTCTTCATTTGTATAAGTCTCAATAATATAGTCGATTGTTTCATCGGGAATGACAATATCGTCTTTTTTAAAGTTCACTTGAGTAAGAATAGTTGGGATCAAATAGTCGTTGGAAATAACGCGCTTATCTTTCTTCTCATATCCGGCAGTCTGAATCTTATACATTCTGTCAAGTAGAATCGGATTTACCTTTGACTCATCATTATAACTAAAGATGAAGAGACATTTGCTCAAGTCGAAATCAATTTCTGAAAAGTACTTGTCGTGGAACTGACTATTTTGACTCGTATCTGTAAGGTGAGTGAGAATACCAGCAATCTCTTCTCCCTTTGGCGTATCACTGATTTTATCGAGCTCGTCGAAATAAATCACGGGGTTCATAGACTTTGTCTTGACAAGAATATCGACAATCTTACCCCAAGTACTACCTTCATATGTATAACTATGTCCCTCGAGAAAACTACTATCCGTTGCTCCACCCAGAGCAATGAACGCGAAATCGCGATTTAAAATCTTACTAATTCCTTCCTTTACAAGAGTAGTCTTACCAGTACCCATAGGACCTTTGATAGCAATAGCATTGCCGATAGATTTGGGGTTACTAATCCATTGACCAACCATTTGCATGATTTGTAACTTTGCGTCATTCATACCATAAACAGCAGTATCCAATAGACCCTTTGCATTCTCCATATAACCATGACATTCTTCAATACCATTATCAATGGTAATAGGTAGTGATCTATGCACATTGAAAGGGATTTGCATAAAAGTGTCAACCCAATTTTTAATCTTATAATATTCACCGTTTCCTGGATCCATATGGCGCAGCGATGCAATCTTATTTAATGCAATTGTTTTAAGATGAACTGGAATGTCAGATTCTAGAAGAGTTAATCTATATGGTTTTTGTACAATACTCACCTTGTTAATCTCTTCTACTTCGCGGATAACCTTTTTCTGCTCTTCCGTTGTTAGTTTATCCTTAAAGAATTTATAATCATTCATCAGATTCTTTTTATTAATAAGGCGTTTAAATTGAAGAGTATTTTTGGATTTTTGTCCTTTCAGTCGCTTCTCGTTGGCCTTTCGCAAAGATTTCTCTCGCTTCTCCAATTCTCTAAGCCCATCAATAGCAATCTTATTGCTATCATCTTTGTCAAGAATATCTGTAAATGTTTTCCTAACTGTCTCGATTGTTTCCAGTTGTTTCTCCAATGAATCATTTTTCTTGTTTTTTTTGGTTGGAGACTCATCCTCATCGTCATCATCATCCTCATCCTCATCTTCATCTTCATCCTCGGCTTCATCCTCATCTTCATCCTCATCTTCATCCTCATCCTCATCTTCATCTTCATCCTCATCATAATCACTGTCTTCGTCTTCATCATAATCACTGTCTTCGTCTTCATCCAATGTGGGATCACCAATAGTGAAAATAATATTGAATCCTTTCTTACCTCTCATAGAGACAATGTTATCATCATCTTCTTCCTCTTCGGTTTCGTATTCGCTTTCTTCTTCCTCTTCTTCTTCGGACTCAACAATATTTTTTTTGGGTTTATTCTTAGATTTTGATTTAGGTCTAGCATCTGTCTTACTAGATTTCTTGGAAGTTTTGCGACTGGTGCTGTTTGTTTTAGATGATCGTTTCTTTCTACATGTATCTTCCTCCTCCTCCTCCTCTTCATCTTCCTCCTCTTCCTCATCTTCTTCTTCTTCCTCTATTTCACCATCTTCTAATACTTCATTCTTGAGAAGTTTCGATTCTTTTTTGATTTTGTTAGTAAGAAATTTAGATGGAAATATTTTATTAACAAACTTTCTATATTCATGCATATCCATTTGCTCTTCTTCGCTCTCGCTATCACTTCGTACACTATGTTCATCACCACTACTACTATCAGAATCTTCGTTTCTTTTCAACTTCTTATTGTTGGGAAGATTTTTAGAACGTTTGTTGGTCATTTTCTTAGATGATTTAGAATTCTTGTCTTTAAAACCAGGCATTGTTAATTATACTATGCAAGATGGTTTTTATTTAAATACTAGTTCAATTTTTTCTTTTAAAAATAAAAAATTGATGATTAAAAACTAGTTAAATATAATATAATATTATAAGGAAGCATGACAAATAAATCCAATGAGACCATTCCTAAAAAGAAGAGTTCAAAAATTATAGGAATACAATTTAGTATTTTGAGTCCAGATGAAATTCGCAAAGGCTCTGTTGCTGAAATTACATCAAGGGATACCTATATTAATAACAAACCAGTGATTGGTGGATTATTTGACCCGAGAATGGGTGTGCTTGAACCAGGATTAATTTGTCCAACGGATGGACTAGATTATATGGAAACCCCTGGATATTTCGGGCATATTGAACTAGCCAGACCGGTGTTTTACATTCAATATTTGAATACTATTATGAAAATATTGCGATGTGTATGCATCAAATGTAGTAAGTTGAAAATTAGTAAATCAAACTACAAACAAGCTCTCAAGATGAGTGCCGACGAGAGGTGGAATTATGTATTTAAGTTAGCCAGTGCATCCTCTATTACCCGTTGTGGTGACGATAGTGAAGATGGTTGTGGATGTCTTCAACCCAAAAAGTTTAAAAAGGAAGGTCTCGCTACATTATTTGCCGAATGGGATAACGTGGCTGGATTAACTGATGAGGACAAAGACAAACTAAATATGAAGCTCACTCCAGAGATTGTATTGAAAATCTTCAGACGAATATCCGACGACGATGTTAATTTTATGGGATTCAGTCCGGTTTATTCCAGACCTGACTGGATGATTTGTCAAGTGCTGGCTGTACCACCACCTGCTGTAAGACCTTCTATTAAGATGGATGGTCAGCAACGTAGTGAGGACGACATTAGTCACATCTTGGTGAATATTATCAAGGCCAACAAGACCCTTCAAGAAAAAATTC
>Ga0206130_10004908_pt1 | contig 16112 bp, 17 predicted proteins | sample Helgoland_Spring_9_FD_148637 | JGI IMG/M metagenome (GOLD analysis project Ga0206130, IMG submission 148637) | Pelagic subsurface seawater microbial communities from Kabeltonne, Helgoland, North Sea - Helgoland_Spring_Bloom_20160512_1 | ecosystem: Environmental > Aquatic > Marine > Epipelagic ... | reverse complement strand
TTAAGTTGCCACAATAGATGATCTTGGAGTGATTCAGTAACCTGATAAACCTGCTCCCAACTAGCCTCACCACTAGAGTTTGATGTTGAAGAACTAGAGTTAAAGCTCTCATCCCAGTTAGCTTCAACCGGCAAATCAGATGATTTTTCAGTAAGCCAATCACCCTCAGACTCGGCTTCGGTGACGGGTTTTTCCGTAGCATCATCTGCGGCTGTATGACTGTGATTACCGTCGAGATTTAGATCATTACCAGCTGTATTTTCAGATTGAGATGTAGCGTTATCATGTTCATCACTAGACGGACTAATAACGCCTTCATCGACTTCTAGAAGGGGGTTACTATAGAGTTGTTCGGTAATTTCTTGACTTAGTTCGAGAGTAGACAGTTGCAATAGCTTAATAGCCTGCTGTAACTGGGGCGTCATCGTTAATTGTTGGCTAAATTTTAATTGTAACCCTGTGCGCATAACAAATATTCGGATATCCCTAAGAGTTATGCAATTTTAGTGCCCAACCGACCTATATGGCAATGGAATAAACGATACTAAGTTGCTATTAGAGGGTGAAATGATCACCAAGATAGGTTTTTTTGACCTTTTCGTCATTTAATATGTGGTCGGTGGTGCCTTCGGCAATAACATGTCCTTCACCAATAATGTATGCATGCTCACAAATATCTAGAGTTTCTCTCACATTATGGTCGGTGATTAGTACTCCAATACCTTTGTCGCGAAGATGGCGAATAATATTTTTAATATCATTAACGGAGATAGGGTCGACCCCCGCAAAAGGCTCATCGAGTAGTATAAATTGAGGATTAGCGGCCAGAGCACGGGCAATTTCAACACGCCGCCGCTCGCCTCCAGAGAGGCTCATACCGATACTTTTCGACAGGTGGGAAATATGAAATTCATTAAGTAATGTTGTCAGTATATCTTTGCGCTCACTGCGTGAGAGACTTTTCCTTGTTTCCAATATCGCTAAGATATTATCTTCGACGCTAAGCGTTCTGAAAATGGATGGTTCTTGTGGTAAATATCCAAGACCTCTCCGAGCGCGCCCATGCATGGGTAACGCCGTTATATCCTCTCCGTCAATAAAAACATTACCGCCGTCTTGCGCTACTAAACCGACGATCATATAAAAACAGGTGGTCTTACCCGCGCCATTAGGACCCAGAAGACCGACAATCTCACCTTGTTTTACCGACAGTGACACATCTTTTACAATAGGTCTTTTGGCGTACGCCTTAGCCAGATTTCGCGCTTCCAAGACGGCCATTAATTGGTATCCTTTAATTTGCCTGTTACTGCTTCTTTTTCGATTGTCAGATCTTCATCAGTTGTATTCTGGTTAAAAGGAGGAATCACAAGCTGAATGCGCTTTTGTTCGCCATCTTCATTGCCCGCAGCTTTCCATGTGCCCTCAATTAAGTCATAAGTAATGGTATCTCCTTTGATTGAAGTGCCATTGCGAGTCAATGATGCATTACTCGTTAAGTTAATCACATTTTCAAACACAAGATACTCAACTGTTTCAGCCCGCGCTATGATTAGAGTGGCATCAATTGCCGAGCTCTGCTGGTAACTCGCCGGAGCGCCAGTGCATGATATGCGACTGACTTTATCATTTTTGTAGTAAATGATAACTCGATCAGCATTAATCAGAGTGGTGCCTTGGCGAATGATCACGTTGCCACGATACTCTGTCAGTCCGGTTATTTCATTGCGTTCTGCATAGTCTGCATTGACGGCAATCGCTTCATTGCGATTAGCAAAAACGGGGGCTGAAAGCACTACGAGTGCTAGGCAGACCGGCAACAGTATATTTTTAACTAGCTTCATGAACAGCAATTACCCTGGACTTTGCAATAAAAGTTTCTTCACTAAGATTGGCGTTTAGTCCCTTACCAGAGATCGATAATGTTGGAGTAGCTAGATTAAACTTTTCATCAGTGGTTATAAGCATTTTAGACGGATCATAATTAAGAGTCTCGGCGGTCATTATGCTGTCATTTTTTGTACCCGCTATAACTGCTTCTACGGCCCCGTTCAATACCAATTTCCGTCCATCATCGAACAGAGTCCCCGAGTTAGCGGCAAACGATACGCCGGTATCCTTGCCCCCCGCTTTAGGGGTAACGGATACGAAACGCGGTGCTTTTAACTCAACTCGAGATTCCCGGTCAAACAATTCCATTCTAGACGATGTGAGCAAAAACAACTCATCGCCAGTCTCTGAAAAACGCCGGCTACTTATGCCCGTCATATAGCTATCAACACTGCGCTTTTGAACCAATTGATCAGCATTTTTACGTATAAAAGATTCTGGGGGAGAATCCCATACCACTAAAAACCAACCAACAATTATTAGTAAGCTGAGGCTAATGAGTGATTGACGTATCACTTAAATCGCTCTACGAGATCATCAAATTTGTTCTGAGCTTTCAGTATCATCTCAGCAGTTTCGCGCACGGCACCATTACCACCGGACCGGAGTGTCTGCCAATCTGCGCCTGCACTAAGCGTGCTACTGGCATTTGCGACAGTGATACCTAATCCGACAGCATTAATGGCTGATAGATCAGGAAGATCGTCTCCCATGAAAGCAATTTCATGCAATCCGAGATTCTGGCTCTGTAACATCTCTTTTAATGCCGTTAATTTGTCCTCGCGACCTTGAATGACAGAGGTGACTCCTAGCTCATCTGCTCGTCTTTGCAGTAATGTGGACACGCGACCAGTAATTATTCCGACTTTTACGCCGCCTTCTTGAAGTAGCTTTATTCCAAGACCATCTTGAATATTAAAGGCCTTTAATTCTTCACCGTTATTACCATAGTAGAGTTTCCCATCCGTTAGCACTCCATCTACATCGAGCACTAAAAGCTTAATCTTTTTTGCGGCAGTAATAATTACTTGGGAAGGCATAGTCACTAAACAACTCCCGCTCGAAGTATGTCATGCAGATGCACAACTCCTTCAGGATTATGGTTATCATCCTCGACCACAAGTGCGGTTATTGTAGAGTTTTCCATAATGGTTAACGCTTCGGCAGCTAGCATATCTTGATGAATAGTTTTTGGACTAACAGACATCACGTCGCTAATTGGTGTTGTTGCAATATCGATACTTAAATCAAAAATTCGGCGCAAATCACCATCTGTAAATATGCCTATTAACTTCCCTTCCTGCGACATTATGGTGGTCATCCCAAAACCCTTTTGGGTCATCTCAATCAGAGCGGTTTGCAAGGGTTGGTCGGCCATTACTGATGGCATCTCGTCACCTTTATGCATAATATCTCTGACGCGGAGCAGTAATTTGCGCCCTAATGCGCCTCCTGGGTGCGAAAAAGCAAAGTCCTTGGCGGTAAATCCCCGAGCCTCTAGGAGTGCTATCGCAAGTGCATCTCCCATCACTAACGTAACGGTAGTGCTGGTTGTTGGTGCCAGGTTTAGAGGGCAGGCCTCACTACTTACAGACACATCTAGATTAGCGCAAGCTGCTTTAGCTAACTGAGACTGATCATCGCCGGTCATACTAATCAGAGGAATTCCTAAACGCACAATTAATGGTATTAGGGTGACAATCTCACTCGTATTGCCCGAGTTGGATATGGCAACCACCACATCACCTTTGGTGATCATGCCAAGATCACCGTGACTAGCCTCTCCCGGGTGAACAAAAAATGCGGGTGTGCCTGTGCTGGCGAGAGTTGCTGCAATTTTATTGCCTATATGCCCCGACTTCCCCATTCCGATAACAACAACACGGCCATGACAGGATAAGATTGTTTCGCAGGCAGTCACAAATGACGGGCCGATTCGCGATGACAGTTCTCTCACTGCATCGGTCTCCATTTGGATAGTTCTCTGTCCTGATTGAATAAGGTCTATCATTTAAAAATCCGCAGTTTACCCATTCAGTTTAACCCTAAATGGGTATTATATAATGAATAACATGCGATCAAGTAACCATTAGCTCACAAGCATTGAAGGCCATAGAACCATGTAGTAACTAAAGTAAGCTGACAACAAGATCACGCCAATAAGTCTCGAAACAAAAGCGCCACTTGGATTTTTCCTACCTCTTAAAAGCGCAAACGCGACGACAGCTACCAGCAGAAGTGTCATCGCGGCTAGCGCTATATAATCTCGAGTAAAAACGTCCGAAGAGAGCGCAATGGGCGAAATTATCCCTGCGGCGGTCATCACCAGTAATATATTAAATAGGTTCGAGCCGAAAATATTTCCAATAGCGATATCATGGTGCCCTCGTTTTGCACTCATAACCGAAGCTGCTAGCTCAGGAAGGCTGGTGCCAATAGCGACGACCGTTAAGCCAATAATGAGGTCACTAATTCCAAAATGAAGAGCCAGGGATTTAGCACCCCAAACAGTTACCTCTGCGCCCACTAGCAGCACGCCTAACCCAATAAAAAGCCATAGACTAGACTGTTTTAGGTCTAGATTCATGTCCTGCCTGCTGATATCTATACTCGGTTTATCAGGATGACTTTTCTTGTATTTCACCACCATTATTAATAACGGAATGACCATTATGCCGAGGGCGAGACTTTCGATGCGATTTAGTTGGCCGTCATAGAGACATAATCCAGCCAATGCCGTAATCAGTAAAAGAACAGGGCTCTCTTCGTACAATAAATGTTTTTGAACAGGGATTGGTGCAACTAATGCAGTAATGCCAAGTACCAAACCTATATTGGCAAGATTTGATCCGATAGCATTACCTACGGCAAGCCCACCTGAATTTTTCAATGCAGCATTTATTGAAACAATAATTTCAGGTGCCGAAGTGCCGATTGAAACGACCGTTAAACCAATGACTAGCGAGGAAACGCCTAGACTGCGTGCAATGCCGACACTACCGTTAACAAATTTATCTGCACCCCATATTAAGCCACATAGGCCAGCAATTAAAGCGAGGATAGGGATGGAAAGTGCCGGCATGAGATCTCCAAAGATCATGTGGATTGTATTTATTCGATTACCCGAGAATGGTATAGTGCGCGGCTTGAAATGTATGCAGTGTATCATCAGAAAATTTTTAAACTAGACAATAGACAGTGAGTTTGAGTTAAAGGACTAACCTGGAGAAAAAATTATGATTAGATTAAACAGTTTTTTGGCATTTTTTTTGTTCGTTTTTGGGCTGTCATCTTTGCAAGTGGCCGTTGGAGCGGTGGAAAATAAACAAGACCCATTCGCCAATATTGAGGAGATGACCTCTGAATTACTGGTGATTATTGCCGAGCACAAAAGTAACTTCCCAAACAATGAAAGCGCCTACTTTGATGCGCTTAACAATCTGATGACGGGTTTTGTTGATTTTGATTTTGTCGCGAAAAAAGTAATGGGTAAATATGCTAAATCGTCAGCGAAGGATCAGAGAGAGCGATTTGAAGCTGTGTTTCGAAAAGGATTGGTAGAAACCTATGGCCGTGGGTTGATGAGCTATGGTAACGAAAAAATTGTGTTAGTCAATAAGCAAACTTTACCAGCTAAACAAAGAAGAGTGCTAGCCAAACAAGAAATTCGCAGTGATGCTGCGGTATATCCTCTGAACTATTTGATGTACCAGAAAAAATCCACGGGAGAGTGGAATATTGTTAATGTTACTCTAAATGGTATAGATCTGAGTAAAACCTTTGCCAGCCAGTTCTTGAATGCTGCGCGAAAGTCATCGGGTGATATTGATCAAGTTATTGACAGCTGGATGTCTGGGTCTAAATAAAAAGTGCTATAAAGCACCTTAAGTGAGAAAAAATGAATTCTGAAGATGTTAAAGCCCATTTAGAAAGTACTCTACCTGATTGTCATATTCAGGTGGAGAATCAAGGTAATCATTTTAATGTTGTGGCGGTTGGTGACCTTTTTGAGGGGAAAAGAGCAGTGCAACGTCAGCAACTTGTTTATACCGCCTTAAATGAGCAAATCTCATCAGGCGCGTTACATGCGGTGACAATGAAGTTGTTTACGCAGCAGGAGTGGGAGCAGCGTGTCCAATAGCTTTTGGCTCCCAGCGCTGGTGATTTCTAAAGTATTTCAGTTCCAAACCGTTTTTTTTAATTGAAAGGTATCCGATGGATAAACTGATTATTCAAGGAGTGGGTCCGCTTAGAGGTGAAGTTTTGATCTCTGGGTCTAAAAATGCGGCGCTCCCTATATTGTCTGGATCACTATTATGCGATGGTCTAGTAACGATTTCTAATTTACCTCATTTGCAGGATGTCACGACAACCATTGAGTTGTTGGGGACTTTAGGGGTAAGTCTTAGCGTCAATGAAAAAATGTCTGTAGAGGTCGATAATTCGACACTCAATAGTACAACAGCACCTTATGATTTGGTAAAGACAATGAGAGCCTCCATTTTGGTTCTCGGGCCATTGCTGGCGCGCTATGGAGAAGCTAATGTATCTTTTCCTGGCGGCTGTGCGATTGGCAGTCGTCCAGTTGACCTTCATTTGCGAGGCCTTGAAGCTATGGGGGCAACGATAGAGGTCGATAAAGGTTACATCAAGGCCACGTGTGACGGACGGTTAAAGGGTGCGCGGATCTTGATGGAATTGGTATCTGTTGGGGCTACTGAAAATCTAATGATGGCCGCCACATTGGCAGAGGGTATTACTACAATAGAGAATGCAGCGCGAGAGCCTGAAATTGTCGATTTAGCGAACTGCTTAAATACCTGGGGCGCTAATATTCAGGGTGCAGGCACAAATACTTTGGTCATTGAGGGTGTAGATAAGCTCGGCGGGGGATCATTTAGAGTGATGCCAGACCGTATTGAGACCGGCACGTATCTTGCCGCAGCCGCGGCCACTGGAGGAAAAGTCAAAGTTAAGCAAACAGATCCATCTACGTTAGAATCGGTTCTGTTAAAATTGGAAGAGACAGGGGCCATCATAACGGTAGGGGATGATTGGATTGAGTTAGATATGCAGGGCCGACGACCAAAAGCCGTTAGCCTAAAGACCGCACCTTACCCTGGATTCCCCACGGATATGCAAGCGCAGCTGACTGCGGTTAATGCAGTGGCTGAGGGCTCAGGGGTGATTACTGAAACAATTTTTGAAAATCGGTTGATGCAAGTCCAAGAGCTAAACCGGATGGGTGCTAAAATTGTTGTCGAGGGTAACTCTGCAATTATTACAGGCGTCGAAAAATTAACAGGTGCCCAGGTGATGGCTTCAGATCTTAGAGCATCCGCCGCATTGGTGATTGCAGGAATGGTTGCTGAGGGAGAGACTATTGTCGATCGAATTTATCATATTGACCGCGGATATGAGCGCATTGAAGAAAAGCTGAGTCAATTAGGTGCAAAGATAAATCGTGTGCCTAATTAGTAAAATGAGTAAGTACTACGTAACTTTAAAAAGTGAGTTAAATAGAAAGTCATGACACAGATTACCTTAGCGCTTACAAAAGGGCGTATTTTGAAGGAGACTCTGCCTCTGCTAGCGGATGCAGGGATTGTGCCTATGGAAGATATTTTTTCCAGTCGAAAGCTTGTGTTCCCAACAAATCACCCAGGATTGAGGCTGATAATTTTACGTGGCTCGGATGTGCCTACTTATGTCCAATTTGGGGCTGCGGATATTGGAGTTGCGGGTAAGGACGTATTACTTGAACATCAGGGTGACGGTTACTATGAGCCTTTAGATTTAGGTATTGCTAAATGTAAGCTCATGACCGCAGGACCCGTAGGCGTGTCAATGCCGCAAGGGCGACTTCGTGTGGCGACTAAATATATCAATGTTGCGCGCCAGTTTTACGCGGAACAGGGCAGGCAGGCAGATTTAATTAAATTATTTGGTGCTATGGAGCTTGCTCCTATCCTAGATTTGGCCCATGAGATTGTTGATATTGTCGACACAGGAAATACTCTGAAGGCTAATGGACTAGAAGCACGCGATGAAATAGCCGATATCAGTGCTCGACTAATCGTTAATAAAGCCGCTATGAAGACAAAATTTAATGAGCTTCAATCGACTGTCGACTCTTTACGTTCAGTCGTGTGCAAATGACTAGCCTCACCGATTCTCAACAATGTGAGATCGCAAGGTTAAACGCCAGTGATTTCAATTTTTCGGATGTATTAGATTCGTTAATCGCCTGGGATTCGGTGTCTAACACGACAGTAGAATCGGTTGTTCGCGAAATTATTGCCAAAGTTCGCATTGAGGGTGACGCAGCACTACTGGAGTATACAAATCGCTTTGATCGTCGCGCATGTGCCAATGTTGACGAGCTGTGTATCGCGCCAGATGAGATGTCAAAAGCGCTAGACTCTATTGATAAAAAGACTCGCGATGCGTTGCTAGAAGCTGCACAGCGTATCGAAGATTATCATCGTCATCAGATACAACAATCCTGGCAATATCGCGAATCAAATGGCACTTTATTGGGTCAGCAAATAACGCCTTTAGAGCGCGTGGGTATTTATGTGCCAGGTGGAAAGGCAAGCTATCCCTCGTCCGTTTTGATGAATGCCATACCTGCGCGTGTTGCCGGTGTTGATGAAATAATTATGGTAGTTCCCGCGCCTGATGGTGACCTTAGTCCTGTTGTGCTCGCGGCGGCGGCTATTGCGGGGGTGAATAAAGTAATCACTGTTGGCGGAGGTCAAGCAATAGCGGCCCTAGCTTATGGTACCGAAAGCGTGCCCAAGGTAGACAAGATCGTTGGTCCCGGCAATATTTATGTCGCTACCGCGAAACGGTTTGTATTCGGCTCTGTGGGGCTGGATATGGTAGCCGGGCCCAGCGAAATTTTAGTTATCTGCGACGGTAAGACTAATCCAGATTGGGTGGCTATGGATCTTTTTTCACAGGCGGAACATGATGAAGAAGCGCAGTCTATTTTACTCAGCTGGGATGCTGAATTCTTAGACGCAGTGCACGCAAGCATGACTCGATTGCTTCCAGAAATGGAGAGAAAAGAAATTATCGCTAAGTCCCTAGCCGGGCGTGGGGCACTCATTCAGGTTGCCAATGCCGAGCAGGCAGCAGAAATATCTAATCGTATCGCGCCTGAGCATTTGGAATTGTCCGTTGAGGACCCAGAAGCGTGGCTACCCGACATCCGTAATGCGGGTTCTATTTTCATGGGACGTCATACATCGGAGGCCTTAGGTGACTATTGTGCAGGCCCTAACCATGTGCTGCCGACATCAGCAACGTCTAGATTTTCGTCGCCTTTAGGGGTTTATGATTTTCAGAAAAGAAGCTCTATTGTCTACTGTTCAGAGCAAAGTGCTTCTGACTTGGGTAAAGTTGCGTCAGTGTTGGGCCGTGCAGAATCACTGACAGCTCATGCACGGGCAGCAGAGTATCGGATTAAGGATTAAGGATTAAGGATTAAAGTTAGTCGCACTAAAAGGCAATTCAATGAGCAAATACTGGAGTGATTTAGTGACCCAGCTGGAACCCTATATACCGGGTGAGCAGCCGAGTATGACTAATATTACTAAATTAAATACCAATGAAAATCCCTATGGGCCGTCGCCATTGGCGTTAACCGCCATGAAGTCGCTCTTGAATCAAGATTTACGTTTGTATCCACCTCCTGGCGCCGACCAACTGAAGGAAGCAGTTGCCGACTACTATGCTTTGAATGCCGATCAAGTATTTCTGGGCAATGGTTCTGATGAAGTTCTTGCGCATGTTTTTAATGGGCTATTAAAGCAGTCAGAGCCGCTACTATTCCCAGATATTAGCTACAGTTTCTATCCGGTGTTTTGTAAGCTTTATGGAATTAGCTATGAAAAAATCCCTTTGACTGATGACCTGTCACTGGATTTAGAGGGCTATAAACGTCCAAATGGCGGTATTATCTTCCCAAACCCTAATGCACCTACAGGACGCCTATTACCGTTAAAAGCCATAGAGCAACTGCTACAGAAAAACGAGGACTCGGTGGTGGTCGTGGATGAGGCTTATATTGACTTTGGCGGCCAGTCTGCGGCTAATTTGATTAATCAATATGCGAATTTACTGGTTGTTCAAACAATGTCCAAAGCAAGAAGTTTGGCCGGTATGCGCATTGGTTACGCACTTGGATCTGCAGAGCTCATAGAGGGCCTTGAGCGGGTTAAAAACAGTTTTAATTCTTATCCTCTGGGCCACTTACAAATAGGAGCGGGTATTGCAGCTTTTGAAGACAAAGTGCACTTCGATAAAACGCGTAATCAAGTGATAGAGAGTCGTGGATGGCTTGCTGAACAGCTAAAAAATCTCGGGTTCAATGTTCTACCTTCCGCCGCTAACTTTCTATTTGTTCAGCATAACCAAGAATCTGCTGAAAATATTAGTGATCAACTACGCGATTTAGGTATTATTGTAAGGCACTTTAAACAGCCAAGAATTGAAGAGTTCTTGCGCATCACTGTCGGCACTGAGATGCAGAACCGCCAGTTGATCGCTGCGTTAGTAGGCTTGCTAAAGTAGACCTTTGGCGATAGCTTCGCCGCGATCACCTGCAACGATACTAATTTGTCTCACGTGATCTTGTCTAAGGATACTTAACTCAATCGGTTGCCCGGGCGAGACATTGATAATCTGACTGACACTAGCGGCGGGATCGGTCACAAATGAGCTGTCAATTTTAAAAATAATATCACCTCGCTTTATACCCGCTTTTTCCGCGGGTCCGCCTTTAGTGAGATCTGTAACGCCAAAAACTTGAGATACTCCAAGTTGGTCTGCGATATTTGTAGGTAAAAATCCCGGGTTGGCTGACATTCCAAGCCAGCCTCTAACAACGCGGCCATATTGGAGAATATCTTGCAATACTTTCTCTGCGGCATCGGCGGGGATAGCAAAGCTAATTCCAGATGCGCCAGCAACATTTAGAGTTGCTGTGTTAATGCCCAGTAAATTACCGTAAGCATCAATCAGCGCGCCACCTGAACTACCTTCATTAATACTCGCGTCAGTCTGAATAAAGTTTTCAAAAATATTTTCTTGCTGGATACTTCTACCTTTGGCGCTAATGATACCTTGGGTGACCGATTGGCCTATTCCTGATGGGTTACCAATCGCTAAAACAACATCACCGATTCGAGCGTTGGTAGGATCTCCTACAGAGATAGGTGTTAACCCATCTAAATTGATTTTCAGCACGGCTAAGTCAATTTCAGGATCACTGCCGATAACCGTCGCAGGCGCTTCTCGGCCATCATATAACAGCACAAGAATTTTAACGGCACCATCAATCACGTGATGATTAGTTAAAATTACGCCGTCCGGTTGCATGATGACACCTGATCCTAAAGAGGTTCTGGGAACATTATCATTAGCCGAACGCTTTTCTTTTAAAGTATAAATGTTGACTACTGCTGGCGCGGCTAAGGATACTGCGGCAGCGTAGGAAACAGTGCCGGACCAGTCAGACCCAAGGTTGGATTGACGTAATACCATTGAATCAGGAGCTTGAGCCGCCTTGCTTGGCCTTAATTCAGGAACCCCTAAAATCAACACAGCAGCAACAAATAGACCGACGGCCACCGGCTTGATTAAGAAATCAATAAATAATGTTCTTTTGGACTCTTTCACTTAAGTACCCTGTATTGTTCCCTAATTATGCCATAACCCCAACCTTGGGAAGGAACCTTTTGGTGGTGCTTTACTTACGTAATAGGTTTGACAGCTTTGGATTTGGCTTCAATGATGCTCTAAAAATCAACAAAATATGTCCAATAGACTGAGTTAACACCGCTTTATGAGTTTGACAAATTTCGTCGCTAATCAATTTTTTAGCGGCTCTATCACCCACAGACACTTTTATTTTAATTAACTCATGATCGGTTAGGGCCCGTTCGATTTCGGCATTGACCGAGTCGGTGAGACCTTTGTTGGCGATTGTCACGATTGGCTTAAGATTGTGCCCTAAACGACGTAAATGTTTTTTATCTGCTGCAGAACTTGTCATAATGAGCCACTCAATTAGTAAGACGACATTCTAGCGAAAACTAACCCATGGCGAAATCTAAAGATCGTAGTTGGATAAAAAAACATGTCAACGACCCTTATGTTAAAAAAGCACAGGTGGATGGCTACCGATCCCGTGCTAGTTATAAGCTGCTCGAGATTGTCGAAAAAGATCGCTTAATCCGATCGGGCATGACAGTCGTAGATTTAGGGTCTACGCCGGGAGGGTGGTCGCAAGTGTCTGCTCGACTGGTTGGCCATGAAGGAAGAGTTCATGCGCTGGATATACTGCCTATGGATGCTATCGCAGGCGTTGATTTTATTCAGGGCGACTTTACTGAAGAAAATGTTTTTGAACAACTTATGACGTTGATTGAAAAACGGCCTGTCGACCTTGTAATTTCTGATATGGCCCCCAACTTAAGTGGTAACAAAGCCGTTGATCAACCAGCGATGGTATATTTGGCAGAATTAGCGCTGGAGTTAGCAGGAAAGGTGTTGTCCAGCAATGGTGTTTTTATTGCTAAGCTATTTCAAGGGCAAGGATTTGATGTATTTGTACTAGATGTTAGGAAATTGTTTAGTGAAGTGTCTATTATTAAGCCAGACGCTTCAAGATCGCGGTCTCGGGAAGTGTACCTGATGGCTAAAGGCCTTAAAGCCAACTAGAGAGGAACGGAAATTGAACGATTTGGCAAAAAATATAGTGGTATGGTTGGTGTTAGCGGCCATTCTAATGTCTGTGTTCAACAGCTTTGCCCCGGAGCCTGAAGACAATAATATTGATTACTCCGTCTTTTTAAGTGAGGTGCGCAACGACCGAGTCAGCGAGGTCGTTATTGCCGACTTGATTATTCAGGGTGAGCGTAACGATGGTACGAAATTTAGGTCTGTGCGTCCGAATATTCAAGACCCCAAGCTTATGGATGACTTGGTCAACCATAACGTCAACGTTATTGGTAAAGAGCGGGAAGAGCCCAGTCTGTTTACGCAATTATTGGTTGCAGCGTTCCCCATTTTATTGATTCTCGCTATCTTTGTGTTCTTTATGCGCCAAATGCAGGGCGGTGGCGGTGGTAAAGGCGGCCCCATGAGCTTTGGAAAAAGCAAAGCTAAGTTGCTGACCGGTGATCAAATTAACACCACCTTTGCTGATGTTGCTGGTGTTGACGAGGCAAAAGAAGATGTGGCTGAACTTGTCGAGTTTTTGAGTGATCCAACGAAATTTCAACGTTTGGGTGGTCGAATTCCGAAAGGCGTATTAATGGTGGGCCCCCCTGGAACCGGTAAAACTCTGCTTGCTAAAGCGATTTCCGGTGAAGCCAAGGTTCCATTCTTTTCTATCTCTGGTTCAGACTTCGTTGAAATGTTTGTCGGTGTTGGTGCATCTCGGGTTCGAGATATGTTCGAGCAAGCCAAGAAACAATCACCCTGCATCATCTTCATTGACGAGATCGACGCGGTCGGTCGTCATCGTGGCGGTGGTCATGGCGGTGGTAATGATGAGCGCGAGCAAACTTTAAATCAGCTGTTGGTTGAGATGGATGGGTTTGAAGGCAACGAAGGGGTTATTGTTATAGCGGCTACTAACCGTCCCGACGTGCTGGACAAAGCCTTGTTGCGCCCTGGCCGATTTGACCGTCAAGTCTACGTTAGCTTGCCCGATATTCGTGGCCGCGAACAAATACTAAAGGTCCATTCACGCAAAGTTCCCCTTGAAGACAACATAGACTTATCGATCTTAGCGCGAGGTACACCGGGCTTCTCCGGTGCTGATTTAGCCAACTTAATTAATGAGGCTGCGCTTTTCTCCGCACGTGGTAATCGTCGTGTTGTAAGTATGGAGGAATTTGAGAAAGCGCGAGATAAAATCATGATGGGCGCAGAGCGTCGTTCAATGGTGATGTCAGAAAAAGAGAAAGCAAACACCGCCTACCACGAGGCGGGACACGCCATTATTGGCCGTTTAGTGCCTGAGCATGACCCAGTTCACAAAGTCACCATTATTCCCCGTGGACGTGCGCTTGGTGTGACTCAGTATCTTCCAGAGGAAGATCGCTATAGCATGAACCGTACTCAGTTGTTTAGTCAGTTGTGCAGTTTGTTTGGCGGGCGTATTGCCGAAGAGTTAGTGGGCGGTTTCGATGGTGTTACCACAGGCGCTTCTAATGATATTGAGCGAGCGACTCAGATGGCACGTAATATGGTGACCAAATGGGGTTTGAACCGAAAAATGGGCCCTATTTTGTACGGCGAAGATGATTCTCAGGCGCCCGGTGGCGGTAACACTCACTACTCAGAAGATACCTCTAGAGAAATTGATCAAGAGGTAAAGACTATCCTTAATGATGCTTATGCAAGGGCGACAACATTGTTGGAGGATAACAGAGACATCCTTGAATCAATGAAGGATGCACTCATGGAGTATGAAACCATTGACGCTGATCAAGTGGATGATCTGATGAATCATCGTCAAGTGAGGCAGCCACGCAATTGGCAGAAAAATGACTCAGATAGTAATTCGGGCGGAGACGGTGCTAGCAGTGCGAAAAACGATGCTACTGAAGATCGACCTATTGGTGGTCCAGTCGAAGACGCTTAACTGTTTTGGTATTTTAAAAACCCTGGGTTACCATTTGGTCTCAGGGTTTTTTTGTATTATGAAGGTAGTGAAAAATGGCAAGCTCAATATTGCAGTGTGGCACTAAGCACCTCGATCTGTCGCGGCCCTCGATCATGGGCATTGTCAACGTCACGCCAGATTCGTTTTCAGACGGCGGCGAGCTTTATGACAACGCGCAGCTCGATCTGAGTAAAACCCTCAAGGTAATCGAAAAAATGCTCGCCGATGGCGCTGATATTATCGATATTGGAGGAGAGTCGACACGACCTGGAGCTGCTGTTGTGAGTACCCAGCAAGAGTTAGACCGTGTAATACCAGTATTAGAAGCTGTCGTTGAGCGCTTTGATGCACTAGTCTCAGTTGATACCAGTACCGCAGAAGTGATTACTGAATCATCAAAAAAAGGCGCCAGCCTTATCAATGATGTACGAGCCCTCGGCCGAGAAGGTGCACTTGCTGCGGCAGCATCCTCACAACTGCCTATTTGCCTAATGCACATGCAAAATCAGCCTCAAACTATGCAAATTGAGCCCACTTATACTGACGTAGTTGCAGAGGTTTTAGCATTTTTAGATGAGCGGAAATATATCTGTATGAAGGCTGGTATTGACAGCCAAAAAATTATTCTTGATCCAGGGTTTGGATTTGGTAAGACCTTAGCCCATAATCTCACTTTGTTTGGCGCGATTGACCAATTCGTTGCCACGGGCCATCCGGTATTGGTGGGTGTATCTCGAAAAACAATGATTGGTCAAATGCTGGGACTAGAAAATACGGACGAACGTTTAATGGGAAGTGTGGCTTTGGCGTTATTGGCTGCCCAGCGAGGCGCCGCAATTCTGAGAGTGCACGACGTGCTTGAGACGAGACAAGCTATTGATGTATGGAAAACAACTATTAAGGATGAAGATTAAGCAATGAGCAGAAAATATTTTGGAACCGACGGTATTCGTGGCACGGTGGGGCAACACCCAATCACCGCTGATTTTATGCTCAAACTGGGTTATGCAGCGGGTAAGGTCTTAACCCGAGATACCAAAGTTAAAAAGCGCGTGCTCATCGGCAAAGATACCCGTGTATCGGGCTACATGTTTGAATCCGCATTGGAATCAGGACTGATTGCTGCTGGTGTTAATGTCGACATGCTTGGTCCCATGCCGACGCCAGCTATTGCCTACTTAACCCGCGCATTTCGGGCTTCGGCAGGCATTGTTATTAGTGCTTCTCACAATCCGGTGGCTGACAATGGCATCAAGTTTTTCTCCGCTGACGGCTACAAACTACCGGATGAGGTTGAGCTTGAAATAGAGCGGCTGATTGATGAGCCACTGACCACCAATGATTCGTTCAATCTCGGAAAAGCGCGGCGTATCACCGATGCAACCGGCCGCTATGTTGAATTTTGTAAAGGGTCACTGCCTTCACAGTTTAATTTAACGGATTTCAAAATTGTACTGGACTGTGCCAATGGTGCTACCTATAACGCGGCACCTAAAGTATTTAAAGAGTTGGGTGCCAAAGTTATTACCATGGCCAA
>Ga0206130_10004905_pt1 | contig 16119 bp, 15 predicted proteins | sample Helgoland_Spring_9_FD_148637 | JGI IMG/M metagenome (GOLD analysis project Ga0206130, IMG submission 148637) | Pelagic subsurface seawater microbial communities from Kabeltonne, Helgoland, North Sea - Helgoland_Spring_Bloom_20160512_1 | ecosystem: Environmental > Aquatic > Marine > Epipelagic ... | reverse complement strand
TGGAATTTTCTTAAAGGAGGAGTCTCAATTCTCTAAAAAGGAATTAGAATCTGCTAAAACTTTCTTTGATCATAAAATAAAAGCTCAAATTCACCTTCAAGAATTATCAGATAACTTTCCTATCCCTTTCCTCAGTAATAAAGGCATCTATTTTATTGTGCTCACAGAAAACAGAGAAAACCCGCTACTCTTTGCACTACCAGAAACAGATCGTTTTGTAGTCTTAGAATCTGAAAAGGACTTCACAGTTAGCTTTGTAGATGATATAATACGAGCAAATATAGATCAACTCATACCAGAAGATAAGATTCTAGAAGTGGTTTCGATAAAACTTTCCAGAGATGCTGAGATGTATATTGATGATGAATTTACAGGAGATCTTTTAGATAAGATCAAAAAAGGAATCAACGATAGAAATTTTGGACTCCCAACTCGATTTCTATATGATCAAGAAATATCGGATCAACTGCTTGAGCGAATCAAATTACTATTCAAACTAAGTAATCAGGACATGATACCTGGTGGCAGATATCACAACTTTCATGATTTATTTGGATTTCCTAAACCTGCCGATGCTTCCAAAGAGCTTTCTTATAAAGTACTTCCAGGTCTGCAGCATTTAGATTTTGATACGGATATGCCAAAATCTAATATTATTAAACAAAAAGATATATTCCTGCACTTTCCATACAATGCATTTGATTGTATTCCAAGTCTGATCGAGGAGGCTGCTGTAGACAAAAATGTAAGCTCGATTCGAATTACACTTTATAGAATAGGCAGTAATTCAAGACTAACGGAAGCTCTAAAATTAGCTGCATTAAACGGGAAAGAGGTATTTGTATTTATTGAAGCTAAAGCTCGTTTTGACGAAGCATCCAATATGTATTGGGGAACCCAGCTTACTGAATCAGGAGCTAAGGTAGTATATAGCTTCCCTCAGATAAAAGTACATGCCAAAATCATGCAGATAAGTTACACCGATAATAGTTATGTAAGTTATGTTGGTACTGGTAATTTTAATGAGATGAATGCTCGTATCTACACAGACTTTACCTTACTAACCGGAAGTCAAGCAATAGGAGATGACATTCGCCAGGTATTCCAAATCCTCCAAGGGACTCTAATTATTCCAAAACACAAGAAAATTCGAATTGCGCCTTTTGCACTTAGAAATTTCATTGAAGAAGCTATAGATCTAGAAATACAAGAAGCCTGTTCAGGGCAAAAAGCTGAGATTATAGCAAAATTAAACAATCTTGAAGATCAGGGAATTATTGAAAAACTCACAGAAGCAGCCAATAAGGGAGTCAAAATAAAACTTTTGGTCAGAGGTATCTGCTGTATGCATCCAGATACGCATCCAAATATTGAAATCAAAAGACTAGTTGATCGATTCTTAGAACATGCCCGTTTTTACTATTTCCATTCAGCGGATAAGAGGGCTATGTATATTTCTTCGGCTGATTGGATGACAAGAAACCTAGACAGAAGGATTGAAGTAGCTTGTCCAATCGAAAATGAGACCTATAAAGATCAATTACTGCATATATTTAACACCCAATGGAATGACCATATCAAAGCAGGGCCACACTTTGAGGACTTTAAATATGCTCAATACAATACAGAAGATACTGCTCAAGAAATAATCTACAAGGAGATTAAAGAACAGTATACAAAAAAGAGGCTACCTCTGAATTAGAAGCACCCTCTTTGATGATGTTTGATCGAATTATTCTATTCTGCTAAATGAATTTTTATTGTTGTTTGATTCAGCAAATTAGCACCTTCAAGAGAAAAGACTACTCGCTGATTAGAAAAGAAAGTTTCTTTAAATACGCTCAGAGAACTTTCAAATCCTTCATTATTTGTTGCTATAAATGATTGAGAATAAAGTGCACGATCCACTTCAGCGCTCGTGTAATCCAATATAGAATATTGCTCATCCACAACTCTTAATAAGTAAGTAGACAAATAATTTGATATCTGATGATCAATAGACCTTGTATCTATTTCATTAGTTACAATGATCAGGCTAGAGAGTGCCGATTGATCCTGCGAGTCGCTCATTTGATTCGAGCGGATAGAAAGATTCACCATATCATTCAAACTCTCAGCACCCTGCTCCTCAAGCGTAATAATATTTATATTTTCTTGATTATCTGCAAATGCCTGAAAAGCCTGTCCTTCTTCAGAAGACAAGTTAGTAGTTTTAGTTATAAGGTTGATTTCTCCTTCCGCAAGTGAGGCATAATCAGAAACTGCATATTCCAATGCTTTCCAATTTTCACCAGTCAAAGATTGAGTCGTATGAATAATAATAGAAAGGTTTTCATTTAAATAAGCCTCTACTTCCTGCCCAGCTTCCGTAAGAATCGGCATTGCATCTGTACATTCCAAAAGTGGACATTGAGTCAATTCTTCTACGGAAATCTCATTACCATCCTCAAATTTCAATCCCTCAATACAAAAATCAACCCGATCAGTTGATTGGATCGTTTTTATTCGTAGAGTACTCAAATCAACATTTGCAGAAGCGTCTAAAACATCTAGACTAGGCTCAGGACTATAATCATAAGCAAAATGAATAAAAGACTGATCTAATCTTAATTCATCAGAACAGCTGCCCAGCAAAAAGGAAGATAATACTGCTAAAAGAAAAATTCGTGTAGTTGTAGTATTCATGTGACTAAAAGTTTCAGGTTTACTCTAAAAAATGAGCAAACAGGTATAATTAGGTTAATTAATTACAGTACATGAAAGGATACAATACTCTTTAGAGTAGGCTATAAATTATTTGAGACGATCTACAAAGTGAATAAGAATGTAGCGTAAAAGAATAAAAACAAAATAATACATTTTATACATATATGAATATATTACATAAGGTTTTTGTAAGGTAAATTGCATTTATTTTTTTCTACTTGTTCAAAAAACAAAAACCCCAATACACTAAAAATGATAATCAACAAGCATATACATATATTTTAAAACAGAATATATAAAACACATCTTGAGCCTTTATTATTGCCAATATCTAATTAAAGCGCACTTGTAGTTCTATTTAATTGTATATTTGTGCTTCAAATCGCATATATGAATACACAATTGTCAAGAGCTAAAGAGTCTCGTGCAGCTATTCAAAGAATCAACACAGCCATGCGCCACCTTTTTATTAGAGGTCATTATAAACCACTGGGCGCATCAGGAGACGCAATGATACAAGCACTCCTAACCTTAAGGCCTGAAATATATGGTTCCATAATTGATGACGAGCGCGTTGAACTAGAAGGTTTTCTGTATATCTTCCAAAGACTTCCTATCGGGATTGAAGAATGTAATAATATCAAATTGATATCGAGAGAAGGATTTGAAGATTCTAACTTTCCTGCTATTGTTCCTGACAAAAGACGAAGAAATTGCTATAGGGTTGACAAAGATCAGATGTTGATTGAGATGACTAGAGGTCGATCTGATACCTATGATGTACTTACACACCTTACCTTCATGTATATGGAGGCTGAAAAGATCCGTAAGAACAGTATGAACACTAAAGGAGTGATCAAACGAGAATGGATTCGTCTAGAAGAGATCATTGAAATGGAGAAGAAAGGCCAAGAGTTTAATAAGGAAAGGGCCTATAGTTATCTTTCTACAATCTTGGGAAGAACCTTCGAAGAAACCCTCGAGGCAAGCAAGAAGTTTGATAGAGCAAAACATGTAAACAGCCTTTTCCACATAGTATACTGGTTGGGTAAGAAATCGTTTGAAGAATACGATGGAAGGACTCCAAGAGAAATCTCATTCTCCTCCTCTTTAAGAGAGCGAGTAGGATTCCATACCTACGGTGAACAATGGGCATCCAAAATCAAAAAAAATCTTACCCTGGCAAAACTTCAGGACAAGCCTTTGCATATAGTTTCGTCGAATCCACATTCACTGATGAATATGCTCTTCGGACAAGTCGCACTGAAAAAGGAGTTTCCAAAGCTTAGTGCAATAGATATTGCCATGGAGCTTTCCAAATCCGGAAATGGTAAACTAAGAGATAAGGTTTCGGCATATGCGCGTAAACACGGGATGATTGAAATAGCGGATGATTCAGGCAGTAATATTTATGCCCAACTTTTTGACACTTCGAAAATAGATGATTCAGTATTAAATAAAGCTTTAGACCTAGATCTTAAGGATGCTGAAAAACCTGTAATTTTCAATATGGATTATGCCTTTGGTGAACAGGCTTTTGAAACAATGGACGAGTTATTAAAACCAATCGAAACGGGTAACGAAAAATTGCCTATGAATGTGGCTTCTGTATCTGTCATGGGTAAAGCAGGAATCCTTTTGGGAGGCAAAGGGGATATAATGATCCCAAATGCACACATTTTTGAAGGTTCAGCAGACAACTACCCATTGACCAATGACTTCAACTTGGATGACTTTAATGATCAAGGAAGTCAAGTGTTTGAAGGATCTATGATTACGGTATTAGGTACCTCACTATCTAATAAAGATATCCTAAGGTATTTCCTAAAATCTTCTTGGAAAGCCATTGGGGTAGAAATGGAAGGCGCTCATTACCAAAAAGCAATTCAGGCTGCATCTATGATACGCAATAACATTTCAGAAAATGTAAAAGTCCGTTATGCATATTATGCCTCGGATAATCCACTAGAATCCGGTCAAACATTAGCATCTGGGAGTCTTGGCATCAGTGGTGTCAGGCCGACATACCTAATAGCAAAGAATATTCTAAGAGCAATTCTTAAATAAAAAAAACCCGGTCACTTGACCGGGTTTTTTTATTTGAATACAACAATTGGTAATTGGGAATTGTAACTTGTATACATTGTAAAGTCAAAGAATTTAATCATGCAAAAAGCACTTCTGCCCAAGATCCTATTTATTGGAATCCTCTTATGTTCCTGTAAAGGCAAGGTTCCAAAACAATGGGAAGCACCAGAATCCAATAACAGATTGGACTACTCCAATATAGACCTTTGGGCTGCTCATCCCTCAAAATCTGATTCTTCAGACCTGATTCCCAAACCACTGCAAGCAGAAGACTTGAATAATTTTGCAGATGTATTCTTTGTATATCCGACCATTTATTGGCAAAAAAAGAGTGATGATCTTTGGAATGCGCCAATTGATGACGAGAAGCTCAATGAGCGCATTGAATCTGCTTCTATGAAAAATCAGGCTAGTATTTTCAATGCAGTAGGTGACATCTATGCCCCAAGGTATAGACAAGCACATATTGGCGCTTACTTTTCTGATAATCCACCTGCAAGCACAAAAGCATTTGAATTGGCTTACAAAGATGTAAAAGAAGCATTTCTGTATTACATGGAACATCACAACCAAGGAAAGCCTTTTATAATTGCTTCTCATTCACAAGGTACGACTCACTGTATGCGTTTGATCAGAGAACTGATTGATGGGACTGATTTAGAGGATCAAATGGTGGCAGCATATCTTGTTGGTATTGGTGTGCCAGCATTTTACTATAAATCTTTAAAACCCTGTAGCTACCCTACTGAAGTGTCTTGTATTTGCAGTTGGAGGACCTTTGAAGAAGGCCACTACCCAGACAATCATTTTAGCTATTTGACAGAATATATAAACACTAATCCAATAACATGGACAGATGAAGATGCATCAAAAGAACAGCACCTTGGAGCAGTCCTCTTAGACTTTGACCTTCTTGAGCCAGGTATTTGTGAAGCTAAAAAACAAGAAGGTTTGATCTGGATGAAAAAACCAGCCTTCAAAGGTTCTAAATTCTTTTTCAGAAAGAACTATCACATCGGTGACTACAACCTCTTTTATTTAGATGTTAGAAAAAATGCTGTTAATAGAGCTCGAGCATGGATAGAAAAGCACACAGAAATGCGTTAGACCAAAAAGTAACTCAATGAAAGTCAAGCTCTTTTTTCTTTTACTGTTGATTCCAACTTTCGCTACTAGCCAGATCGTTTGGGAAAACAACTATGGTGGTTCTTCCATAGATGAACTCGTTCAGATCAAAGGAGGAATTAATAATAGTTTGCTCCTATTAGGAAGCACCATATCAGAAGACCAAGATATTCAGGGCTATATTGGTCAAAAAGATGCTCTTGTAATACTTACTGACCTGTCGGGAAATATAGACTGGTCACTAAACATAGGTGGATCAGCAAATGATGAATTCAGATCTGCAGTACAAACAAATACTGGAGATTGGTATCTAGCTGGAAAAAGCATTTCAACAGATTTTGATATTATCGATGGCAACGGTAGTGAACAAGGCTTGCTATGCCTAATCAGTCAATCCGGAGAATTGCAATGGTGCAAAACATATGGAGAAGCAGAAGATGATGAGTTTTTCACCATAAGCTTAAAGCCAAATGGCAATTTAATAATAAGCGGTGCAGTGGATAATGAGAACCTGTTAAAGCAAAACCCTAATAGACACTCCAACCAAGACGTTTGGCTGCTCGAGACTAATGCAGCGGGAGAACTAGTCTGGGAAACAAAATTCGGAGGGACAGATGGGGAACAAGCTTTAGATCATACACAGGACCCTTTAGGAAATCTCTATCTAACCGGATATGCCTTATCCAATGATATGGATCTCGATCTTAATTATGGCTTAAAAGATATATGGATCATCAAAACAACAGCTGAAGGAGATCTGCTGTGGCAAAAAAGCTATGGAGGAAATTCTTTTGATGAAGGGAAAAAAATCCTCTATCACAATGATAAACTTTTCATAGCTGGCAGTACATTTTCCAATACAGATACTTTTGATGGTCTGCAAATTGGACAAGAAGATGGATTCATATTTGTAGTAGATCCCGCAAACGGTGATCTTTTAAAACAAGTCAACACAGGGGGACTACTCTCTGACCGAATTAATGATTTTTTGATCATAGACGAACAGATTATAAGCGCAGGATTTACAAAGTCAGCTCTAAATGGAGTCAGTACTTATGGAGGCACAGATTATTGGATTCGTGCATTTGATCTCGAACTAAACACAAAATGGACTAGAACATTCGGTGGCAGTAATGAAGACGTAGCTCAAAGCTTACTAAATGTTAACAATACACTTTTCATTGGGGGGAGTTCTTATTCAACAGACATTGATGTAGCAAATAATTATGGCTTGTCCGATATTTGGGTGTTGCAGCATGATTGGATCAACAAAGTAGCTTCTCCTTCAAATGAAAACATATACTTCGAACAGTATAAAGATTATCTTTTGGTGAAAGAATTACCCAAAGGAAATTACAAATACCTAATGTCTGACCTATTAGGAAGAACATTGAAAAAAGGAAGCTTTCAAATAAATGGTGGTGCTATAAGAATCGATCTCCTTAAAAGCTCACACTTTTTCATTAACATTGTGCACACGGAAGATAGGAACCTTCGTTATTCACTTAAAGGAATCCAGGCAAGATGAGTCTTTTTTCAAAATATAATAAACTCAAGGAAGAGAAACCAAGTGTTGCTATTTCAATAATACTTGGGCTTGGGCTTGGTGCATATCTTTTGCTGCAATTCTTGCAAACTCAAATTCCTGAAGAAAGAGAAATACTGAAAGAACTGATCAAAAAAACGACTATTATAATCAGTATAATTTGCCTTATCAGTCCTTTCAATATTTTTATATACTCTATTGCTCAACGATTTAGAAAGAGAAGAAACCCTTAATACGAAGAAAAACCATCCTTTAACTCGATAATCTTCTCGAAGCCTTTATCTTCCATAATACGAGCAGCCTTGCTAGATCGAACACCTCCTTGGCAATATATATAGACAGTGTTACTTTTATCCAAACCATCAACTGACTCTCCAAATCCATCAGCCAAATAATCAATATTGATAGAATTTGGGATTGCTCCAGAATTAAACTCTTTGGCTGTTCGCACATCGAGAATTATTTTTTCCGAATCATCCGCCTGTAAAGCAGTCTTAAATGCAGTAGCCTCAAGTTTTTCAACGACAGATGCCTTCTGACCATTTGATGATTGATCCGATTTGGATTGACAAGCAAAGATCAGCGATACCAACAGTATGATTCCGAACCAATTTTTCATATCAGGATTATTTATTGACTTGTTTTACATGTATAATATTGACAGGGCCTGCACCGCTTCCCATGACCGAGCGGGGGCCATCAACTCTAAGCTTCTTTCCTTACTTCTTACTTTATAAAAATACAGAAGCTTGAGCAAAGAAACAGATTTGCTCTAACTATTTTTTAAAAATGTAACTGCATAAAGGAAAAAAGGAAGATAATCTAAAGTGCTTTGGTAATAAATGCTTTAAGTCTTGAAGCATCCCACTCGAATTTCTGACCCAAACTTACAAGTAGTTTCAGGTTCTTATCAGATATTACTTGGTCCGTCCGAGTAATTATTAGTGCCGCCTCGATTAAAAGTTCTTGCTGCTTTTGGGAAAGGTGGTCTTTGAAATCATTTAATATTCCATCAAGATCAAATTTATTATTTTGATGAAGCATAATTCTTTTCAGCAACCAGTCCTTATTTAGATTTTCCATGGAAAGCTCATTAAGCACTGTATTCATCAATTTCACATCTACAAGCTCAAAGGAATCTTTATTAAAAGAAGCCAAAATCATAACATCATAAAGAATACGAACGAATTCTTGCCTAAGACGGCCCGTGTTATTCAAAATAGATTTATCAGAAAGGTCTTTATCAGAAGGACCTCTAAATATGGTAGTAATTAGTTTTTTCAAACTATAATTTGTTTTGTGTTATTACAAGATTTGGATTACCAAGTATTTAGAGTATTGTGTTGTGTCTTGTGAATATAAACAAAAACATTGCAATAAAAAAAATTTAATACGTCGTTCACCTTACCACAACTCAACTAAAAGATCCACCCTTCTATCCTTTTCATTACCTGATTTCAATTGCTCTTCAGTCAGAATACCTGCCCTACTTTTACCAAAGTAATAAAGTTCAGTATCAAAATCAGCAGCTATGTTTTTTGTTAAGAATTGACGAACGCTTTCAGCTCGATTCTTAGATACCCGATCACATTGTTCATTAGTCCCTAACTGATCTGAGAATCCACTAATATGTATTTTTCGAATAGACTTATCCGCTAAGAGTTCATCAAGGTTCTTTACCTGTATTTCCGAAAGACTGCTAGATCCAAGTTCAAAGTAAAGTGTATGATGAATAAAGTCTTTTTCCTCAGAACCTGTATACTCTAAAAGATCAAAACTTCCAGCTACAAACTCAGGTATACCTATCAAAAAACTGTGCACATAGTTTGAGCCTCCTTGCATAGACACATCGGCCCACTCCAGGACTAAAGCAGCATCTAAGTAGTCCTTCTTTTTTAATTGCCAATTCCATATTGCGCCCTCTAAATCTCTGAAATCCCCTAAATAAATTCGCTCGGGTGCTTTAACATTAATCTTATCAGAACGAAATTGAAGTTCCCCCACAAATCCATCTCGATTATAATCAGTATTAAACAATCGAATACGACTGTCTTCAGAACTAGGAAGAATAACAGAACTTTTAGAAATTCTTTCATTACCCAACTCCGCCCGACATGCATCATTGTCATCTATCTTAAAATCTAAGAATTGAGCAAAGCCCATTTTGTAGGTTTGCTTTGTTCGATTTTCAATTCGATATAATACCTGAAACTGCTTTACCAACTCTCCAAATAGCGCAGGCTGCTGCATGTTGTTCAAAGGAATTATCTCTTGGACTATATCAAATACTGAAAACTGAAACCTATTTTGCTGAATCTTTACACCATCTCTAAACAAAGAGACCGCAGTTGATTTTAATAGTGTAGCTTTCTGTTTCGTTTGCTGCTTGTTTGTAGCATACATATAACCTCCAGTAGGTTTCTCTAAACGAACCATAAAGAAGGAAGTTGGCTGTGAACTAGGATAACCAAAAAGTATTTGTTTACCATCTAAGCCAAGCGCAAAACGACCGTCAAACCCGTCGGAATCAACCTCCTGAGCAGGTACAATTTTCATTAGAAATAAAACGAGAAATAGCGTATTAAATAACTTCATAAACCATACATATAATTGACTTACAAGAAGTAAATTTCTTAATAAAGGCAACAAGAATTTCGACGGACTTATAGTTTATTAGGTTCAATATCAATCGGCAGTCTTAGAGGAAAACTCAACAGACTTCTTTAGTTTTTGTAGTTCACTATCTGTCAAATATCGCCAATGTCCAATTGGCAAATCATCAAGATTCAGATGCATGATTCGAGTTCTTTTCAAGCGACTAATTTTATAATCAAAATACTCACACATCCTTCTAATCTGACGGTTCATACCTTCCGTTAGGATAATAGAAAAGTTGTTTTTATTTATCTGCTTGATGCTACACTTTTTAGTCATGGAATCAAGAATAGGAACTCCACCAGCCATTCCAGTCAGAAAAGCCCTTGTAATTGGAGTTGTCACGGTGACCAAATATTCCTTTTCATGTGCATTACCGGCTCTGAGGATCTTATTTACAATATCTCCATCATTTGTCAGAATAATTAGTCCTTGAGAAGGCTTGTCTAGACGACCTACAGGAAAAATACGTCCGGGAAAATCTAAAAAATCGATGATATTATCTTTGTCCTTGAGGTCCGTTGTACAAGTAATACCTACAGGTTTGTTCAAAACAATGTAAACAGGTTCTTCTTTTTGCTTCAGGTCTTTACCATCGATAAGCACTTTATCTCCCTCTACTACCCGATTCCCTTTCTTAGCGAGCACTCCATTGATTTGCACGCGCCCCTCATCCAACAGCTTATCTGCTGCTCTTCGAGAGCAAAATCCTGTGCTACTAATAAACTTATTTATACTTATTGATTCCATATGCTTAGAAAAATGCTAAAGATACTACTTTAATCCAAACGAACAGCCTTGAGCTTAGCTATCCAAGTCAAAACGCTTCGCCTCTCGATTTACATAGTAATCAAACTTATTCGGTGTATTGATTCCTATATCTAAATCCTGTGCACTGATCGGATGCTTAAACCGCAGTCGACTAGCACAAAGAAAAAGTCCTTTAGCGTGAAGTATCTTACCAGAAATCCCATATAATTTGTCCCCAAGAATTGGATGTCCCAAATTACTCATATGTATTCTTAATTGGTGGGTTCGACCAGTCTTAGGCTTTAGATCGACAATACTTAAATACTCAAATCGCTTAGATTTTGAACGCTTTACACAGTCAAAATACGAAACCGATTCTTTTCCATCAATAGAAAAGTTTAATTCCCCAGTATCCTGTTCCAGTTTGCCATGGACGACTGCCCTGTATGTTTTTTCTATTTCTTTTTCTTCGAACATACGACCCAATTTAAATTGAGCTCGTTTTGTCTTAGCAATCATGACAAGACCACAGGTAGGAGCATCGATACGATGGACTGGATAGAAGATTGGCAGGCGATCTTCTTCTGCAGATTCTTTAAGATTAAAAGGAAGGGCATTTACCAAGGTTTGAAATGAATTTCCACTTACCACTAAACCACCCGGCTTATTTATTATAGCAATATGTTCATCTTCATATACTACTGGAACTGCCTTCTCTAGTACTTTCAGGGATCGTTTAGATGTGCTTTGTAGTGAAATCTCCTCTCCTGATTTCACCCAATGCCCCGTTTCAGCCACTGCACCATTTACAAGAATATCACCTCGAAGTATTGCCTTTTTAAATCCTTTTCGGGAAGGCAACAACTTAAAAACACCACGTCCGTAATCAGATAGTCGGACTTTTTCAACACCCTCTGGCACAATATGTGATTCAATTATATCCAAAATAAATACTCATTTTAATTTTAAAGAACAGATAACTAATCTCTTAATTCAAGCATAAGGTCTTGAATTTCAGATAATCCAAATTGACTTTTCTCTGTATTATTAAGACCCTTTTCCAAATAAGTTAATTGCTCCAATCGAATATCGGCAGGCAAATGCTTGCTCAACCAAAACCTATTCAAGGTTTTTCCAGCATGCGACCGAATAGAGCTTTCCTTAAGATAAGTAAGAATAGATCGCCCAATTGCATGAAGTAAAAGAGGTTGCTGATATTTCCCCTTTAAATCTTCCAGATAAGCATCCATCTGCTCTTGGGACAAGTCGATCAATCGATCAGGACTAAGTAAAGGTCTTTGATTGGCTTGCATAAACTGCATAAAAAACACAGCTTCTTCTTTTGGAAGTGCCATATTTATTAAGATCTTTTTTTGATCGTCATCCTTATCATCTAATGCAGAAAGATGCCTAAAAAGCTTTGACCATGCACGTGGACTCAAGGTACTCTGCTCAAATTGTGCAGGAAACAACATTGGAAAGAACAGCAAGTGCTGATCAAAACCTTGATCTTCTGCCCAAGAAATCCATGCATCCAGATCAAATCGCATATGTATGTGCATAATCCGATCCATGACGGCTTGATCAACTTTTTGAACATAATATTGACTGCTCATTGGATTCGCAGTAAGGATGATAAACCAATTCTTAGGAAGTGACCAACTACTTGTTCTGTAAAACTGAAAAACCTCCATAAAAGCATTCAATATTCTCGTATCCGCCCGATTAAAGTCATCGATCAATAATACGCCTGGGCCTGGAGTATCCGGCACCCATTCTGGTTTCGCAAATGCTGTTTTCTTGCCCGTCTCCGAATCTTTTAAATAAGGTAAGCCAAGGATATCGCCAGATTCTTCAATCTGCGCTAAAGACAAATGCACAAACGACCAAGCTGAAGCACGTACAAGGTCGCCTACAAGCTCCGTTTTCCCAATACCAGCCTCACCCCATAAACAAATTGGCGTGTGCGTATCACTAGAAAAACCATCGTTTGAGAAAACATATTTTAGATGTTTCTTTAAAAAAGAAGTCACCTGTACAGAATTCATATACTGCTCTTTGTCTGTCATTCTCTTAGGCCTTTAAATGTACTTTGGATACTCCAAGATCAAAGGGCAAAGCCTTTTGATCCTCTAATATCCACAAATGATTCATATTTATAACTTGGGGTTTAAATTGCAACAAGCCATCGGTACACAAGAGCAAACCGTCATAGCTATCCCCCTTTTCAATATACTGAATTGCTGAATTAAAGTTGGTACCTCCTCCCCTAGCACTTGCTACAGACATCCCATATCGATAAGGCTCAATACTACGAATACGATCATCCACTTGAAATAAGGTCAGTTCAAAGCCTTTATGTACTAGATTATCCATTTCTGCTAAGAAATACCCTAAGAGTACTTTATCCATACTTGCAGAAACATCTAAAATAAGTGCCAATCGAGATTTTCTTTTCCACAACCTTCCAGGTGCTGTGCCATAGCGCTTAGAAAGTTTTCGATTGGAATAAGCCAAAGTACTATTGCCAAATTGAGCGGTAAATTCATATAGTAAGGATTTCCAATCTAACACATTTTCAACTGACTGATGCTTAGTAATTAGATCGTTCCAGAGCACTGGAATTTCCAAGTCAAACAAATCAATACTACCAAAATAACTGATCAAAAATAAAGGTATAGACTTGAGATCTTCAGCGCTCCAAGATGAAGCATTTTCGTCTAATTCATTAATAGAATATGCCAGGTCTTGAAGGTTCAAAAGTGCCTGCTCCTCTTTAATACCGATTCGCGGCAAGACCAATACAGGTATGGAATCCTCAGTTATTATCCTAGGCAAATCTGAACCAAGGTATTGCCTTGGAAAAGATTGAATCATCTTACCAAGCCATCTATTCTTTATAAGAAGATCGCTAATCCGGTTTTCCCAAAATTGAATATGTAGCTCTATTGGCATAATTAATTTTAATCCTTTTTCGACATTGAAGGATCGTACTTCAAATTAATAGATAACCATATGGCTCTGGCAAATCTAAATAGCCAAACAAAATATATTGCCATAATCAACAATAAAGATCCTATTGCTACAGCAGCATTCCACTTCAAAGCTAACATCGTTATCACTAAAAAAAAGATACAGAAAAAACCAGAAAAAATATATGAAATGAACATAGCTCCATAATAGAATCCTGGCTCCGGAAAGAAGTTTGCATCACAATGGCCGCATCGCTTATGCATATCAAATGAACGTTCAAAAGAAAAAGTAGCACTTGGATATAGCTCACCTTCATGACAACGAGGGCACTTGAATTTTGTGATTGCGTATAAATTACTTCCCTTCTTCATTAGGTATTTATATTTTTAAGAACGAATTTATTTTTTGACAGTATTGAAGGCACTTAGAAACCCAAAAGTTCTTCTAATAACAGCCAACATAAAAATAATGAAAAAAACACTTGCAATGCGCCTTTTAGAAAAAGCAGGTGCAACATATAAAATAATCACTTTCCCCTATGATGGACAAACCGATATTGAAAAAAGAGAATTTTCAGATCCTAACTTCAACATCGAACAGCTTTTTAAGACTTTGGTCACAAAGGGAGATAAAACAGGTGTCGTAGTTGCGGTAGTTCCTATAAATGAAAAGCTATCCTTAAAAAAACTCTCTAAACTGAGCGGAAATAAAAAAATGACCCTTCTTCCTTTAATTGATTTGCAAAAAACAACAGGCTATGTGCGCGGTGGTTGCTCGCCTTTAGGCATGCGCAAAGAATTTCCAACCTTTTTCGACAATAGTATCTACACCAAAGAAAAAGTAGTAATCAATGCCGGTCAGAGGGGAACACTACTTGAAGTAGAGCCGCAAATACTTAGCACTGTCATCCCAAAGGCTTCTGTGGATGACATACTCCTTTAAAAAGCAAAGGACTTGCTATAAAACAAGTCCTTCCCATTATTGGAATCTATTTATCTTTTATTAAAACTAATTCGAGTTATAAAAGAGGCTACAAATTAGATAATTCTAATTAAAAAGCGAACGAACATATATGTTTTTTATGCACTATAATTAAATCGTAATGCCTAGACAAGATAATAATGCCTCATCTAGAGGATCTGTAGAAGCTAAAAAGTAATTGACCCTGTCTTGATCGACATCAACTATATACTTTCCAAAATTCCATTCAACCAACTCACCTACACGCTCAGACATAAACTTATACAAAGGGTGAGCGTCTGGGCCAATGACGCTGATTTTTTCAAACATTGGAAACTCAACACCATAATTCTTTTCACAAAAAGTTGCAATCTCCGATTCTGTCCCTGGTTCTTGCTTTCCAAAATCATTTGAAGGAAAACCAAGAATAGCTACCTTATCGCCATGCAAAGCGTGAAGCTCTTGAAGTTGTTTATATTGCTTGGTGTTACCACAGTCTGAAGCAACATTGACAAGTAACAATTTCTTTCCTTTATATGCTGAAAGACTTATGCTTTCTCTGGAATTAAGTTTTTTAAAACTATACTCGTAAATGGACGTTAAATCTTGGCTCATAATTATTGAATTAAAGTATTCTTTTAATGCCGGAAAATCCGGTCTGATAACTGAAAAAATGCATTTCGAAAGCTAAGTATATATATACCTGAATCTAATAAATTAGTTTGAATAGCCTCACCACAAGTATAATCTGGAATTTCCATAATTAACTTACCTTCTAAAGACAAAATAGTTAAACTACCTGTGCGCTTTTCAAGATCATTTTTTTTATTCACATCCAATATTATAAAATCTAAAAATGGATTTGGGTACAAGCTGAAAATCTTTTGTTCGTCTAGATTAGAGGCAGAAACCAATTGATTGATAACCCCCACCCCGTCAAGATCAAATCCGCAGGAAGAGAAAGGCGTCGGAAAAGGATCATTGATGAACATACCCTGAGAATCTGTCGAACCAAAATCGGGGTTGACACTTCCTACTACATCTGTAATCCTTACATAACGAATAAACTCTTTGTCGAGTAATGGGTGAGCCTCTAGCTCATCAAGATCAAATGGAGTCCCATAGTTCGCAACGTATTTACCTGCAAGGTTATGGATCTTTTCAGCCTCCATGGCTAGTGTAAAGCCATCAAACTGAAAAGTATCTGGATGCAAACTAATCGCATTGAAAGATTCAAAGTAATCTCCATCACTACTTACTTCTACAAAGGCAAGTTCTAGAAACCCATCTGCAAAAGCGTTCTCAAAAACTGCAAA
>Ga0206130_10004903_pt1 | contig 16139 bp, 15 predicted proteins | sample Helgoland_Spring_9_FD_148637 | JGI IMG/M metagenome (GOLD analysis project Ga0206130, IMG submission 148637) | Pelagic subsurface seawater microbial communities from Kabeltonne, Helgoland, North Sea - Helgoland_Spring_Bloom_20160512_1 | ecosystem: Environmental > Aquatic > Marine > Epipelagic ... | reverse complement strand
TTCAAAGTTTAAATGAAATTAACCAGATTAACCTAGCGCAGCAGTCTCGATAGACATTTGACGATCAGCTTGTCCAGCAATAGCAGCAACTTGAGAATCAGTTAATGCAGTTCCAGACTTAATCTGAACTGAATCTATAGAACAAGGTAGAGAGTTTCCACCGAAACTTCCACCAAAAGCATATGCGCCCAATGCGAAGTTTCTATTCGAAGCCATCTTCATGAGGTTTCTATTTTGGTTTAATAATTCTCCACACTTAACGCCGTCAACAAAAAGCTTCAGGTCATATGTCGAGCCGTTGTAGCTCCAAGTCATTGCAAGATGCGTCCATTCACCTGCGACAAACGGCTTGCTACTGATGCCTTTTGGAGAACCAGTCCACAAGTCCCACAAAATTGTTTTAAATTCTATGTTACCGGAGCCATCTTTAGATATCGCAAGACTGAACTGATTATTCGAATCTGCTGCGTTACCTGCTATGTATTTCCAACCAGTCCAACTTGTGCTATCAGGATTGAACCACATAGAAAGAGTCATTTCTTCCTCAGTTCTTGTGCCGTCGACATTAAAGTCAACGATACCATCTGCATCTAGGGATACCCAAGTAGCAGAAGCATTACCTGGTTTCACAAACACATTGTTTGTAATCAATGCACCATTACTTAGGTTGCTAGAAGCTGATGCTAATTCTTCCAAAAAAGTTCCAGCAATGACGTTTCCGCCGCCGCTTTGTTCCTCTTCATAAGCAGCTGCATCGGCTACAGACCAACCTCGTGTCCCGCTATTATACATAGCCAAGATTTGAGCGTCGGATAGTGTAACATCATCAACCCACTCCATGAAGTCAAATTGCCCATTACCTTTATAGCTTACAGAACCGTTGTAGTTCTCAGCACCTATGTAGTGCTTAGTTCCATTAGCGATTCCAGCGTAAGCTCTAATTCTCTTAGAAGAAGAGTTTCCGGTTTTGGTGTAGACTTCTTGGCCGTCAATATATAACTTTACAGTCATAGATTTAGAGCTAGTAGAAGTGTAAGCAATATCCGTTTCAACAGTAACTAAGGCATGGTGCCACTCATTGAGAGTTAGCGGTGTTGACAAAGTGACCCCATTTGCTCCACCGATTGGAGTTGAAATATGGAGAAGCGAAGAACTAAACATTCTTAGTCCAAAGTCAACTTGTAATGGATAATGTTGATCCGAGTAAAGCCCCATCTGAGATTGCTCTGGATTGAACCACATTGAGAACACTGCTGTTGTCGCAGTTGTGCTTGGTGCAACCATTCCAGACTTCTTGTAGTAAGAAGGAGTCGCAGCAGATGTCGAAAGAACGCCATCGGTGAGTGTTCCTCCTCCAAACATTGTAAACTCTTCCAAGAACGTTCCAGCGCCTGTTGGAGTAAACGATGAACCGCCACCTTCATCTCCAGTTCCAATGACCTCAACAACGTAAGACTCATTAAGGCCGAGCCAAGCCAAAGAGCCATCAGAGCGTACAGTTAAGAATTTTCCATCATCAGATGATGTGTAAATTGGCACCTCATCAACATCATGGAACTTAACATCTCTATCGATCCCAGCCAATGAAGGAGTGGATCCTTGATAGCGAGAAGTTGAGAAAAATGAAACTCCCATTGTCTCTTGAGAGCCAGTTAAGGACTTCAAGAAGTAATTTTGATAAGTGTTGTTGAATGTGAATTGCTTGTCTAAGCCATTCCACGTATAAATGGTCGTCCAAGCCGAGCCATCCCATCCATGAATAGAAATGTCTTTGTCTCTAAAAACAACTGATACTTCACCATCGTGAGTAGCAGGTGCAGAGAAAGAATTTCCAAGTTCAGGATCTGATGTAAAAGCGCTCAACTTCATAAATTTTTGCTTTTTCATAAGATTGTCCTCCGTTATCTTGCGATCCAAACAAGGTTTCCACCAGCATCAACTGATAGTACCTTTCCGGCATCACTAGAAGTGAATGCAGGCATATCTCCAATTTCAGAAACAGTAGTGGGTGTGGGCGCAGGGGCCTTTACTAAAGAATCTTCCATGAAGACTCCACGCACAACTTCTGTTTCACCAGTATTTGATTTAAAGAACACCTCAGAATAGGTTGTAAATGGAACAAAAACAACTTTGTCTTCTGTTGTCATTGTGCCGACCAATTCCCAAGATGAACCATTTTTTCCATAGACTTCAATTTCCTTGAAGCCAATGCAAATCATTGTGTTTTGATTTGCTTCTGGGGAAACTCCAACTGAGATTCCGGCTGGTGCTGATGTTTCAGCATTATATTTTGTTACAGACATTCTAAATCCTCCATAGAAATGTGTCTTAATAAAAAAGGGCCTCGATAGTTTCCCGTCGAGGCCCAAGGTTAATACCTCTAAGGCATTATGAACAGGCTAATCAGAAGATTAGAACAAGTACATAACTCCACCTTTCTTAACGAACATAACAGATGCACCGCCATGAAGAGTGATAGAGCCGTCAGATTCGCCGTCGATAGACTCACCAGTTCCAGCGTTGAAAGTTACAGAAGAAGAACCTTCAGCAACCTTAACCATGAAGAAGTATTCTTCAGTCATAGTTGGAACTGTGAAAGACTTAGCAGAAGAAGCATTAACGATGTAATGAGTAGCAGCACCCATTGCAACAGATGATTCAGTCAAGTAAGCAACCTTAACGAAACCGTCAAAGTGTGCATCATGCTTAGCTTCAATTCTTGCTTCTTCGCCTTGTGCGCGAGTTACTTCAGCAGCCAAGTTAGCAGTCAAAGTAGCTTCAGCAGCATCAGACTCAGTTTCAACACGAACGATTTCAGCCAAGAAATCAGATTCCATAGAAGCAAAATCAGCAGCTACAGCACCAGACAAAGTATTAATGTTACCTTGAAGAGTGTTATCTCCAGCAATTCTTGCAGCTTCTTCAGAAGTGATAGAAGCAGCCAAAATAGCTTCAGCAGCCAATGCACGAGCATCTGCATCATCGATATTGTCTTGAAGGACTACATCTGCAGCATCACGGTCAAGAAGTTCTTGAGCTAAACCAGCAGTCAAAACTGCATCAGCAGCTTGGAACGCAGAAGTTACAACAGCGTCAGCAGCAATGTAAGCAGTTTCCATTGCAGCAAAATCAGCTTCTACAGCGCCAGACAAAGCATTCATTTCTGAAGTATGAGTAGCAGCCAAAGTAGTGATAGCGCCGTTCAAGTTTACATCTTCAGCTTGGAATGCAGCAACGATTTCAGTCAATGAATCCAAAGCAGCTGGATCAGTATTAGACATGATGTCGTTGATCTGTGCTTGAAGACCAGCATCGCCAGCGATACGTGCATTTTCTTCAAAAGTTACTGAGGCCATTCGGTCTTGAATTTCTTGAGCCAATGCAGCATCGTTAGATACTTCATAAGATGCAAGATCAGCAGCAACAACTGCGATAGCAGCGTCAGCATCAGCTTCGTTTCCGTCAACGTCAGATTGCAATGCAGCGATTTCACCAGCGAAGAATGTTTCCATTCCTGTGCGAGCAGTCAGAGCAGATGAAGACAATGCATCGATGTTACCTTGAAGAACACCTTCAGCTGCAGTAGCACGAGAAACCTCAGATGCCAAGTTTGCAGTCAAAGTAGCTTCAGCAGCATCAGATTCGCTTTCAACACGTCCGATCTCACCAGCAAAGAATGTTTCCATTCCTGTTCTTGCTGCAAGAGCAGATGAAGATAATGAATCGATGTTACCTTGAAGAACAAGATCATCAGCAATACGTTGAGCTTCTTCAGCATCAATGTTGCTTTGAAGAGCTGTGTCTGCATTTGAACGAGCCAAAGCTTCAGCAGCTTCACGAACGTCAGTATAAGCCTTAGCGTCTACTAAAGTTTGAGCATCACCAGCAGCACGGTCAATAAGTTCTTGAGCCAAATTAGCAGCGATTGCTTGATCTTCAGCCAAACGAGTTGCAGCTTCAGCATCAATGTTTCCTTGAAGAACGCCATCAGCAGCGATGCGTGCATTTTGTTCGATCAAATCAGCAGCAGCGAACTCAGAACGGATAGCAGCACGATCGTTAGTTGCAGAAGTATCCGCAGCAGCACGAGCAGCAGCTTCGTTACCGATGTTTGCTTGAAGAACAGCTTCTGCAGCAAGAGCACGAGTCTCTTCAGCATCAACGTCAGCAGTACGGTCAGCGATCTCAGTGTCAATCTTGCCATCAAGAGTAACGATTTGAGAAAGAATATCAGTATCAGCCAATTGATAAGCATCAGCGATTTCTTTCAAAGTGTCGAAGTCTACAGCAGAACCAGACAAGATAGCATCCAAGCGACCACGCTCAGTTGCGATTTCACCAGAAAGACCAGAGTCAGCAGCGATGCGAGCAGACTCTTCAGCGCCCAAAGCAGCTACAAAGTCAGACTCCATAGTTGCGAAGTCAGCTTCAACAGCACCAGACAAAGCATCGATGTTGCCTTGAAGAGTATTGTCGTTAGCAAGACGTGTCGCAGCTTCAGAAGCTAAAGCAGCGTCATTAGAAGTAACATAAGCATCATGCTTACCTTCGATGCGAAGTTCTTCGGCTGTTGCACGAGCAACCTCAGCATCAATATTTCCTTGAAGAACACCTTCGGCGGCAGTGGCGCGAAGAACTTCAGCGTCAACTTTACCATCAACAGTGTTAATTTGACCTTGGAGAGCAGCTTCAAGATCTTTTAAGTGTTTTTCTTGAACAAGTTTGTCTCCACCAGCAAGTGCTGGGTTAGCAACGCCAACTTTAACAGCATCAGAAATTTCTGAAATGCTTTTAATGGCGCCAGTTGGAAGGGTGAGATCACCTTCCGTCATTCCGGACATATCAAACCCAGTAACCTGAGAGTCTAGGATATGAAGTCCTGTATAAAATTTACCCATTATTATTTCCTCCAATAATGATTATAAAACTCAATAGCACGAGGCCTTGAGTTACACATAACTACCCTAGCCAAAAGTAAAAAGAAATTTTATTTCACCTAGTTCATAGATGCCGTTCTTAAACATCAAAAAAAAATAAAAAATCTCTATGATCTCGCAAATATGGGAAGATTAGAGATCTTACATAATGAAGAATTTTGATTGACCGTCGCAATAAATGTTAATAGATGAACCAGGAGAGGCAAAGGTTAGGGTTGTTTGATTTTCAACTAGTTGGTTTGGGGCTGCAACAATGGTAATCGTAAACTGATCGGCATTCTCCAGTTCATCTTTAATTACGAAAATCTGTCCGTCGAATAGAGTTGATGCATCAGGCAGTGTTATTGTTAAATTTTGAGCTGTTTGTATACCTACAAAATAGTCGTTTGATGTCACGGTATAATCTGCACTGACTACTGTCCTGTTCCTAACTTCGATTCCTGACTGTACGGCTGGAGATAGTATTACATTCCCGTTAGAGTCTATAGATAAAAAGTTGCTGGACGAGCCTTGTTGCACGTTGGTTAAGTTAAGTTGAGGAATGATTACTTTTCCTGATCTCGGCAATATCTCAAGGTCGCCTGTGCTATTGGCTTTCAAGTCTACATATTCATAATCACTGATTCCGAATACGGCCTCAGTATTTGTGAGTCTTAATTGAGAATCGGTGTTGTCTTTGATCTCGACCATTTTGGATGGGGATGACTTGTTGATCGCAAGAGGTCCTCCGATGTTTGCTGCATTTGCAACATTAAGCGAAGTTAGCGTTCCCAAACTTGTTACATTCGGCTGAGCCTCAGTGCTAAGCGTACCTCCAAGATTTGTGGAATTTACTGTTGTTGCGTCAAGAGTTGGTAGGGTTATGTTATCATTTGTTATCGATACATTGCCATTTGTGATAGCGCTAGATGTAAGGTTTGTGAAGTACCCTGCATGCGAGGAGACAGAGACCGATGAAGAAATCTGTCCGACATTGTCTAGAACGATATCTTCATTGGAGCCCACAATAAGCTCTCCAAGAACGTTTGTGTTATTGCCTATGTCTAAGGTCGGATTGTTTGTGGAAATGCTTGTGGAGCCATTTGTGACGCTCACAGATAGGTTTTGAGATCCATTTCCAAGCTGCAATTGATTTGATGTAGATGTTACACCAAATTTAGATGTTGCATAGCCACCAACCCCAACTGTTGATGCAGAGACAAAAAGAACATTGTTTATCTCAAGATCGTTTGGTGCGGAGATCGTTTGGGCATTCATCACAATAGTGTCCGACGACTCGTCTCCGAAAGTCAGGGTGTCCGCAGATACATTAAAGTCTGTGGTTCTGGCTGTGAAGGATCCTTGAACTACAAGATCTCCGGATACATTTGCATTCCCAATGATATTCGTTTGGTTGCTCGAAGGAGTTATTGTGAAGTCTCCGTTTGTATTTGTGTGGAGGTCTGTATATTCAAGATCTTGAATTCCAAAGATTTCTCTTTGGCTTGTCAAACGCAATTGCGTTGATGTAGAGAGAATCTCTGATGTTGCTTGAGGGTCAGAGACATTTACTCCAACTTTGTTCTCGGCGCTTTTAACATAGAGAGTTCCGTTGATTGTTGCATCGTTCGCAACGTTTAGACTCGTAAGGGTTCCAACCTCTGTGATGTTGGTTTGAGATGGAGAGGTCAACAATCCTTCGAGAGTTATTGATTGAACGTGAGATGCATTTGAAATGGAGCCGGTTTGAATGGATAGTGTTCCATCTGTGAAAACTGTTGCGTCAAGGTCTTCGACATCTACGGAGTCAAACAAGCCAATCGTACCACTTAATTGAGATGCATCGATTTCAATCGCGTTGATGTCTCCGATGACATTCAGCACCGCACCATCAAATGTGAGGTTCTCCTCTGCGTTTACCGTGTCGTCATTAACAGATGTTACAAGTCTGTTATCACCTTGATTTGTGTAATAGTTGATTGGAACGCCGTCAAGGTCTCCGCCCCAACCATAGTAGTTGTGTGCTGTGATGTTGCCTGATGCGTTTAGGGACCCTGTGAACTGATGAAGGTCGTCTGGTGTGTCTCCAAAAACTGAAGATCCTGAGACTTCAAAATGAAAGACTGTTTTGGTTTGGTTTTGAATCTCGAAGTTGTGAGCGACGATATTTCCAGATACCAATAGTGCGTTTGCATCATCAGACCATATGAGGTTTGGATCATGGTCAAGTTCGACTGCATCTCCAGCTAACTGGATTGAACCTTTAGGGCCGGATGCTTGAGATCCGGCTACATATGCCCATCCAAATTCTCTTGCCATTACTCATCGATTCCCGGTCCGGTCAGATCGTACATGCGAGATGCTGGAATATTTGTTAAAGAAGCGCAAATGCTGAATTCTGAAGAATTTGATGTGCTGTAAAATATTTGCTTTATTTTTGCTGTTATGGTGGTTTGTTCGTGCCCCGATAATTCGATTGAGTGTCTATCTAGAGCATTATCTATTTGATATCCATCTTCAAAAAGTAAAAAACCACTATTAATTACGAGATTGTTGGACGATATTCTATCAAATATTGTTGTTGTAGTATCGGGTGTCGCGAAGAATGTCTTGTATTGATTGTCTTCGAAAGCCCACCACGATATAAGCCCGTTTATTGTATCTCCACCATTGGGAGATGTTTTGTACGATCCGTTGTATACCTTTGCAACCTCTGCTTCTGTTAATGCACGATTAAACAAATATATGTTCGAATATGATCCGTCATGATTTGCAGATGACGAACCTAGATTTAGAGTATCAAAATCAGCAGTAATCGCTTCTGTATTTATTGTTTCTGTTAGTAGCGCTCCGTTTAGGTAAACTTTTGTATCGCCACTTTTAACAACAAATACCATGTTAAACCACTCGTTTATAGCAAGAGGGCTTGTTGTTGTGTCCTCCACACTAGTACCAGAGCCAGAATCTATAAACGTTCTAATTTCGTCTGTTAACCTCGTTTGCACTCTAATGTCTACGCCCGCACCAGTGAAATTAGCAATTCTTTTATCACCAGCAGATAAGGAATCAAACTTTACCCACATTGATAAGGTCGCTTCTCGAGTGGCCGATATTGATGTGGACAAGTATTCGTTTAAGTTCGGCATATTTGCTGAGCGTCTTGGTTCGCAAAAAGCAAACTTGATCGTATGTCCACCTGCATTATCGTCAAAGTGTGCGAACAAGCTTTGTGTAACATTTGGAAACTCAATCAAACCTTTCTCTGCGCCGGCGGTTGTAAAATGCTTACACCACGGTCTACCAGATACTTGATATGATCCAACGTTAGCCAGCCCTGTTGAATATCTAAAAGTCATTATTGAGTAACTCCTTCAAGCCCATCTAAACTAAACATTCTTTCTGCTGGGATGTTTGTTAGTTCGGCAAAAATTTGTACCGTATGACTAGATCCATTTTGAGTAGCAGAAATGAAAACTTCCTTACACTTCACAGGAAGTTCAAAAGTGTGATTGCTTTCAACAATAATGTAGTTATCGTTTGTATCCGCTCCCTCTGCATATCCAAACTCTCCAGCTAGATAAGGAGCAAAGTGAACTCGAATGCCTTGGGTACTACTGGTGCTTACACATATTTTCTTTGTGACTTTAGGGAATTGGAACCTTAAAGACTCTGTGTTTGTGCTTGGTAAAGCAGATGAGCTAACGTATGGGGTACCTGCGACCTGATATGCGCCAACGTGATTTAGCCCTACGCTGTAAAAATTTGAACTCATAATTTTTCCCTCTCTTTAGCACTAAATAGTTATTCTTTGTTCTTCTTGTTACGCGCTCTCCATTTTTTGCGAGCAAGTCTCTTTTTCTCAGACTCGGACGTGAAGTGTTGATTGTCTCTGACTTCTTGAATGATCCCAAGTTTCTTGCACTTCTTTGTAAAGCGTTTGATGAATCTCTCCATCGCCTCGCCTTTGCGAGGTTTCATTTTGTAATTGGTAGCCATTATTTTCCCTTTGCTAATTTTGACCATAATGCCGAAGACGTTCCGAAAGAAGATAAGTCGACACCGGGATCGTTTGCTGCTACGCCATCTAGAGCTTTTGCACCCTGTGGTGAACCAGCAGATCTTCCGCTGTCTCTATTCGACAGAGGAGTTGTGCCCTCGAACAAGTCGACTCCATTGTAAGAGTCTCTGCCGATTGAGTCAAGTATGCGTCGTCGATTTTCTTTATTTTTTCTTTCTATAGCTTCGTGATCTATTTGTGGTTTCTGATATTTCTTGGGTTGTTGGGATTCGACGATTCTTTGTCCGCCTGTACCTTTTACAACTTCGGATATGATTCCGGAGAGTACCCCTTCTTCAAAGATAACTTCTTTGATACACTCTTTGATAAGAGGTTTGAGGGTTTTCTTTAATTGTTCTTTGTTCATTTAGTCTCCAAGAATCTTCTTAAATAGATTGTCAATATTATTTTCTTTTTGTTCTCGCAGTCTTGTGGAAAACTTGATCGATTTTTTTGAGCCCTCACCAGGATACACATACGCATCTGGAGTTGAAGGTTCCGAAACGATGTCAAAGCAAATTAGTTGAAAGTCTTCCTCTACGATTGTCTCACCCATAGACTCTTTAACCGAGCCAAGCCCGCGAGATGATATTCCAAGTTTTACACCAGCGTTCATCAAGTCTTTGAGGATGCGACCGGATGGAGTGTCTAAGACTTTGATTTTACCCATTACGTCCTTGCCTTCCCACCAACAGTCAGTAATCATGTGAGATACGTTCTTTAGGTTAATAACTGAGTCATCTGGATGATCCAACTCCCCGCAAGCACGGTTATCTTTTACTATCGCCATATAGTTGTTCATTTCTCTTTTGAGAACTTTCTCCGGGTATTTGCGACCGTTTCCATTTTTCTTGTCTGCAGTTTGGATGCGCCCTGTAAGGTACATGGCACCCTCTTCTGTAATTTCACGTTTTTCTCTTTCGGTCAACAAATCTTGACACATCCCATCGGGACACAAAGCATGATATTCTCTTAGTAATTTTTTAGACATTTGTTGTTCCTAAGTTTATTTTCCGGGAAATAATTCACTCAAATTAAATCCACCGGATTCATCATCAATTGAGTTTTCCCCAAGTTCTCCAGCATCTATCGCGGCAGCGATTGCTTCATAAAAATCCATATCTCCATCATAATAGGTTTTCAGCATTTCTTCTGCTTGTTGACCCATTCCACCGAATGTATACATGTAAGGTAAGTCGCCATCTTCATCTACGCCTAAAGTCTGAATGGCTGCGTTTTTTGCGCGGAGCAAAGATTCCAACCCTTCACTAGCATCGCCTGCTGGCTCTGTTTGCAAATATGTCGGTGTTGATGGTGCTAGTGCAGGAGCAGAACTCGTTGTCGGTTTTGATGCAAGCCTTTTGTCGATGCTATCTCTGGTTCTTTGTCGAGCTTGCGCTTCTCCTTCTCTTCCATCATCTCTTCGCTTTTTAGCGGCTGCAGCTACGCCCATGCCGTAAGCCAAAAGATTAGATTCGCCTAGAACTGCTTGGAGTTCTTCTTTAATAATTTGCTTTAGTTGATCGTTTGTAATTTTCACTTGTCTTTCCTCTTGTTTAAAAGTAGGGCGGAATTAATTCCGCCCGTTGCGGGCGCTACCCGCTTGAGCTAGGATCCGCTGCAACAGCGACGGACAGGTTGTAAAACCCAACGCTTAATCATCAACATGCTCACCCCCTGATCTTGATGATAGTCTCAAGCCGAAATCATCGACTAAGACCGAAATTAAATAACTTGTACCAGCCGATAAACAGCCGAGCAAGAACACATTCACGAATGAACGCTCGAAACTAAATAGTTCTGTATATGGAGAAAGACATGAAATAAAGGCACCAGTCCAAAAACCCATGCACAACGGACAGTTCCATAGAGTGTTCCATTTCTTTGTGTAGTCTTTCTTTGGTCGGATGTCTTCAAAGATTTTTCCGTAGACAATCATAAACGTCATGCCGTATGCGGCAAGAATAAAATGTAGGGTATCCATTAAAGTCCTTGATATCTTTCTATAAAATCTGCTCGAGATCTATTTTTCAACATGTTGTTGAATGCATCCCTGTCTCTACCTATTTTCTTGAGAAAATTTATATGATTGCTTTTCATACTATCATATTGTGGTTGGATTTTAGATGCGTTCTGCTTCTCAAAGCTGTGAGTGGTAGCAGGAGATTGGCTAGGCATACTACAATCATCATTGGGGTCTTCTGTTTGATCCGTATAATCAAACTCGCTGTTGCCATCATCGGTCTCTCTTTTCTTATATTCCGAGGACTTTTCAATCTTGTCCCATGCACGAGCGGCTTTATGTTTTGTACCCGTTTGTTGGTCCGATGTTAAGCCTTTGCCTTCTTTTCCTAGAACATAGAAAGCGCAATCCATCATTAATTTTTGAAGGCCTTGACCTTCATAATCCTTGTGCGTAAAGATAGTGCTAACTTGGAATGTTTCCGGAATACATGGCTCCTTCACTACATTATTAGTATTCTGAAATAAGATCGCGCCAACTATAATAGTGTCTAAGAACAATCTGCTTTTAATTTGCGAATCTTCAACAGGTTTATATAGGATGATTCTTTGGTTAGGCTTACCAGCACCATGATGATAAAGACATATGTCTCCAGACTCAATGTTTTCGTTCAGAAGAAATCTTCGCCACCCTTCCATTATAAGTTTTTGGTCCATTATTCACCCTCCGGAAATGCATTGTTGAAACTGTCGTCTTCCTTTTCCGCTAATTCAACGGTGAACTCTCGCTCAGTAACCCATTCAGTTGGTAGTAATTCACTTAAAAACTGCTGATGGTTCTCTTCATAAAAAAGCATCAGTTTCTCATAGACCTCTGGGTTCTTGTGAACAAAGGCGTGATTAGAGCCATTGTCCGGATCGTCTCCGACAATTATGGTGGCGCAATCGTCTTTCGGATCTGGAGTTGAACCATCATAGTCAAATTCAGTAGAATCGTAAGGTTCATCTGTGGTAGCTTTTTCATATGTTGAAGTGTTCTTTTCAAAGCTCTTCCACTTTTGTTTAGCCTTTGGCTTTGTTCCTGCATGCTTGTCTGAGGTTAATGCCGCATTGTTTTGCTTTGCGATTAAAAATGCAAAGCCATATAGCTCATCTGAATATCCAACTCTTCTATGTGATTGTGCAGTGTGTACTGCTTTTACGTGCCATGCTGGACCTAATCCATTGCCCGAAAGACACGGACCTTCTTCTTTGAGGCTTTCTACCCATATCGAACCAATGATGGACAAGTTGTCAAATTGATCCTCAACTGTTTCTCCGGCCCCACGTCGATATAAAATAAATGTAGCGTCTGATCCCGGTGTAATATAAGAAGCCAAGCAAACATCTTTTGGATCCAATCGGGTTCCCCTCTTCTCTTCTTTTAAGAACCGTCTCCAGTTTTCAATTATAAGCTTTTGACTATTCATACGTATATCGTCCATATATATAAGGTGCGAACAAGTTCTGTTGGCGAATTGATCCTTTCTCCTCTTCGTGAGGAACTTCTCCAAGCTCAGTGGAGAATTCTCCATCCGGAGATAGTAGGTGATCATCTTGCATATCATCATAGCCTGTTCGACCGGACATCATTGGCTCCTCAGTTTCCATCCACTCAGATATCTTCATCAAAGTAATCTCAATTGTTTTTTTGCCCTCTTGAAGTTTTCCCTCGAGAGAACCATAAATATTGCCGCCTTGAATAGAGTCGATCTCAATCAATCCGTTTCTTCTCAAATACTCGAGGAGTCTAGACTCTGCACCGTATACCAAATCGGAAAGCGTCTCTTTGGCAAATGCAACAATCTTTTTATCAGACTGTTTGATTACGATGTCGATGTCTTTGTGATCCATGATCATGAGATCTCCATTGATAGCTGAGCGTAATCTTAGCTTGGACTCGATACGATCCTTTTCTACAACTTCGATCTTGACACTATCATCTTCGGGGACTTCTTCTGAGTCTGACTTAACAATCTTTACTTTGATTGTTGAATCTTCCGTTTCGACAGCTTCCTCTTCATCTGTTAATTTAATGTTTATCGGCATTTCTGCTTACCTCCGCTAAAAGATCTTGAATGTAAAACACTTCTTCTACAATTTTTGAATTTATAGGAGTCTTCGCATATCCGTTCAGCTTTGCTTTAACTTTTTTGAAATTTTCATTTAATGGCGTATTCGATCCCTCTACGATATGCGTACCTACAGCTTCTTTGAGTCGCCCAATTTCATCATTTAAGAAAGATTTCAAACCCAAGCCATTGTCTGAGAATGATACGATGAAGTTACTCAACAAGTCTTTCTGCTCTTTCAACAGAGAGTGTTTGTATGTTTCGTTAAATCTCTTGACAAACATTTTGAACTCCAAGGAGCCGACTGGTTTCATTTCTGTCCGGTTTTCATCCAATCTAGTAAGAAAATTTACCACCTTGTCTTCGAGCATGATTCTTTTTTTTGCCCCAAGAGCTGAGTTTTGAAAATACAGTCCGATTGTCGCAAGGTCTTTGTAGTTTGGTACAAAGTTGGAAAATGTCTTACTTCCAAGAGCCTTGTTGATTTTGTTGATCAGTGCTGTCTGCTCGTTAAATATCTCTTTTCGATCAAGTCCGTCAAAGTCTTTTTTTGTCTCTACCATGAGACGCTTTGAGAAATCTTGCTTAAGTTCTTTGCTCTCTAAGAGAGACTTATACAAACCAAGCTCTTTAGAAAGAGCCTTTCCTTTTGCGAAAAACTCGCGTAAAAGACCCTTGACTTTTGTTTGCTTTCGCCTATCTTCTTTGATAATCGCTTTTGTTAATTCACGAATTAGACATTCGTAAAGAAAAGCGGTATTTCTTTTCTTATTATGTTTCATCTTCATCTTCCTTACTTCTTAATGATTCGATCAGCGACTTCATTTCGCTACTTGTGTTAAATAGTTTAGCTTCTTCGTTTTCGTTGTGTTCATAAACTCCTCTAGCTAGAGAGTCTAGCCCACCAAAGCCAACCTTGCCTGGAAATGTTGTTCTCGCCGTAGATCCTCGAACTTCTCCACCAAACGCTTGATTCTTCATTTGCTTTGAGAAACCGCCTTTGCGATAAGAAATTTTGTGCTTCTTGTATGGGCCTCGAGGCTTTGCGTCATCATCACGCTTTGCTGGAGGTTCTGCGAGAAGATCTCCCTCATCATCTCCGGAGTCTGAGCCACCAGTATCTCCACCAGTGTCACCGCCGAGGTCAAGATCTCCTCCTGCGTCTCCTCCAAGATCACCGCCGAGGTCACCACCGAGGTCTCCTCCAAGATCACCTCCCAAGCCACCACCGGCATCACCACCCTCAGGTGCAGCCCCGGCAGCTTCGAGTGCGCCCATAAACTTCTTGTCTGAGAACATCTCTCTTTGCATTCGCAAGTATTCGTCTTGAGACAATCCAAGTAAGTTTTCTGAAACCCACCGTCGAGAAAAATATCCCTCAGTAGCAGCACCAGCAATATCAAACTTAGTCTTCCAATGTTCGAGCTCTTGCATCTCTGCGATCTTTGATGGATTGTTGAGGCTTAATTTAAAGTTCAATAAGTCGTCTCCACGATAGCCTAATGTATATAGGTGAATGATTCCAATCTTTTCTAGCTCAGAGAGAAGGACTCTCTGAAGTCTCTGAATGGTTCTAGCAAACCTGATGTCCTTCTGTGCGAGAGTTGTCTTATCTTCTCCACCTGCACCTTCACCCATTGAAAGGTAAGATTGTGGAACCTTAAGTGCTGAAAACAATTTGTCTCGAAGATACTTAACATCTTCGATCTGTGCTGTAAATTGGCCTCCAGGAAGACTGACGATGTCTGTAGAGGACTGCCCACCTCTGATAGGGATAAAGTAGTCCTCTTCAATTGAAAGTGGATTGTAGCGCAAATCTACGCGTCCTGTAGTAGGGTCTACAACTTGATGTCGCTTCATTTGCGTCATGACCTTTTGCATGTACTGTTCGACATCTTGTGGTGCGATACCACCAACGTCAATCTTAAACATACGTCGCTCTGGAGACCTTGTGATACGATAGGCCATCATTGCGTCCTCGAGAAGCGTAAGCTGTCTCCAGATGCGTCTAGAGGGCTCTAAAACAGAAGTTCCATATGGCGCATGCTTATCGTTTCCTAGAACTCTAAAGTGAGCCATTTGCCAGTTCTCTAAAGTAAGTCCGGCATTATTCCATTGGAACTGGACATAGTTTGGATTGGTTGGGTCCTCTCCTTCAAGTCTCTCGACTTCTTGTGGAGGAAGACCGATGCAATTTTGCAAACCCTTCTCTTCGTCCATATCTAGATATAAAAACATGTCTCCGTATTTGCACATGGTTCTAGCCCATCCAAACAAGTTGTGTTCGATGTTCATTGTATTGTAATAGAGAGAGTGTAACAAATATTTGATTTCGTCGTTAGGACATTTGATGTGAAGCATTGGAGTCAATGCCGAGTGCGTTGTCATTTCATCTGCATAGATGTCGAGTGATGAGGCAATCTCTGGTGTAAATTCCATTTGGTCAAAGTCCACATATCTCTCAGAGCGATTTCTATTAGAGATCATGTTTAGTGCCATGACGTTCATTGGGTTATATTCAGTCTTCTTGAACTGTTGACCTGATGCGGATCTGAATCGCTTTGAATACATGTCTAAGTGGCGTCGTCGTAGTTGTCGTCCAGACTGGGTTCGGCGTTGGGTAATTGGCCCTGAGAACATCCTTGTTAAAGCTTTAAATAAATCATTTTGATTGTTGTTTGGGTTTCTATCGTTACGGGCCATGTCTTATCCTTTGTATATCCACAAAAATTCTTTTGTGTTTTTTATTTCCTCCTCGTATTTTTGCTCGAACGTTTCATTGTAAATTTTTTGGCCTTTGATTTGAGTATTCATAGTCGTTGTAGACTTCATCAAACCACCGATCATTGCCTTTTTGTAAGCCATGTCTCTTTCGTTTTCTGAGAGGGCCGTGTCTCGTACCCAACATGCTATTGCGAGGGACATAACCAAATCATCATTGTAAGAGCGCATTGCTTGAGGCTTGCCGTTGTGCCAAATAAAAGTTTTTAGTTCGTGAAAAACACGATTGGAGTGTATATTAATTAGTTTGTTTCTAACGTACTCCTCCAATTTGGCTACAATTAGCGGTCTTGTCTTTGTTGATGTTGTGAA
>Ga0206130_10004888_pt1 | contig 16181 bp, 6 predicted proteins | sample Helgoland_Spring_9_FD_148637 | JGI IMG/M metagenome (GOLD analysis project Ga0206130, IMG submission 148637) | Pelagic subsurface seawater microbial communities from Kabeltonne, Helgoland, North Sea - Helgoland_Spring_Bloom_20160512_1 | ecosystem: Environmental > Aquatic > Marine > Epipelagic ... | reverse complement strand
AGGTTATTTCATGAATGTCTTTATAAGCATAAAGTATCGAAAATATGAAATTACAAGGGTAAATAATAAAAAACGTAAGTAAAATTACATGTTGATATATTTTATGTAATAAATATATATATTTAGACAATTGTGAATTAGTTTCAATTAATGATTTATAACCATTTTTAAATTCTTTTGTACTAGATGAAGGAAGTGTCAGATAAAGATATTTTAGCTGCATTAAAGCGAGATGATCCGAAGGCTATTCAGCATGTTATTGAGCTTTATGGTGCCAATATGATGCGAAGAGCATTAGCCTATTTAAGAGATAAAGAATTAGCTGAAGATATTTGTCAGGAGGTATATTATAGCATTTGGAAGAAGAGAGGTGAAATTCGGATTTCCAGTTCTTTAGCTGGATATTTGAGCACGATGGTCAAGAATAAATGCCTAAACTACTTGAAGAGTAATTCTAAGATTATTAAAGAAGATATTAGTGCTCTTGAGTTTAAGAAAAGCGCATATTCTGATTCCCACAGTTTATTAGAAGCTTCAGAAATGTCTGATCGCTTATTAGACTATATAGCTTATTTACCAGAACAATGTCGAATAGTTTTCGAAATGTCCAGATTTGATCATTTAAGTAATGCGGAGATAGCAAGCCAATTGGGTAAGTCAGTGAAAACGGTTGAAAATCAAATGAGTAGAGCGCTAAAGGAATTGAAAGAAAAATTTTCTAAAGCTTATCCTCACTTAAATCTAATAAAGTCAAATGTCGCTCTTGTTACTTTTGTCTTTTTGGGACTAGGGGATATAGTGAATAATTCTGTCTTATAATTGAACATAATCCAAAATGGAAAAGGATAATAAAATAGTCTATGCAAAAACTATCATATTCAAATAGCTTGAATAGTGATGATAAACGTACTTTGGGTGAATGGAAGAAAGTTGATTCCGACCACACCGAAGAACAATTGTCAAAGATTCTGTTCCTCACTTCAGTCAAAAGTGATTTTGATGATGAGGCGAAAAAAGCTGCATTCAAGAGGTTTTTAACCCAAATAGAACACGAAGAAGCACCAGTAAGTCGCAACAAGTTTATTCAATTAAATGGCTTGTTAAAAGTAGCTGCTACTTTATTGCTACTGGTTTTTGCTTGGTATGGTACAAGATCCATTCAAGGAACGAGTATTACTTATTCAACTACTGCTGAGAAGCAGAGTTTCAGTTTGCCGGATGGTTCAGAAATCATCTTAAACACTAATTCTGAATTAGTGTATTCGGAAGGTTTGTTTACCGATAGGTCAGCAAAGCTAATAAGAGGTAAGGGTATGTTTGATATCGCAAGAGATGAGTCAAAACCTTTTCGTGTAGCTTTTGAAGATGGTGAGGTTGAGGTTTTAGGTACTGAATTTGTAATTGACCTTGAGGATTCAGATGAAGTTTCTGTAACTGTAAGAGAAGGTAAAGTTTCCTTTGTGGCAAACATGTCAAGAGCCTTTCTCACGGCAAAGGAAAAGGGAGTATTTAACAAAAGATCTAAGAAGTTGATCAAGAAGAAACGACGTTCATTTAAAGATTTTGATTGGCTTTTAGATGATGTTCCAGCAGATGTGTTTCATAATTATTCCATATTTGTTGATCAGCTTGAGGATGATTTCGATATTGTCATACAGGACGGAAATGTGAGTGAGAAATTTAAGAATTGTAAACTTTCATTTAACTATAATGATAATCCGGAAGCAGTTATTCAGATTCTTAAGCAAAGCTTTGGTTTAAATGTAGACTTGCTGCCAAATAATAATTCATGGATCTTTTCAGGAGGTAAGTGTAAAAATTAAAAATATTCGCTCTAAAAAAAAGCCACTTACAAAGTGGCTTTTTTTTGTATATGATAAATATTGATATATTTACTATCTTATCGTATATTGTAATGCACACGACAAATGAGCGATAATGAAATTAGCATTACTTGTATTCATCCTATTCCCACTAATTTCATTTGCCCAAACAGACCAAAAGCTAATTCCTGAGTTTGAAGTTTCTTCGGGCAAATTAAGTAATATTGTTCCTCAAGTACTTGAGGAACTGAATCTTACGTATATAATTGGTGCGGTAAATTTACCGAAGCGAAAGGAAATAAGGCAGCATACCTTTATAAATACTTCTGTTCAAGAGATTCTTGATTATTTATTAGATGGTACTAGATATAGACTGGAATACAGTACTAAGGATCAGACCGTTAGTCTTATAGATCGGAGAATTGTTGATGAAATTACAATTACTGGGAGGGTTCAATCTTCCGACTCAGGAGGAGGAATTGTGGATGTTCATGTAACCTCATCGGACAATAAGTATCAAGCCGTAACTGACGAAACTGGTTTTTATTCGATTCGTGTTCCCAAAACAATAGATTCCCTAATGTTATCTTTTTCCCATATCCAATTTGTAAATGCAAGTGGCTGGGTTCTTATTTCAAATGCATTTCGTAAAGATAAGATTGTGTATAATAAATTCCTGCGTTTTGCGACGGTAGAAATTGATACTTATATTATACATAAGGAAGCTAAAGATCTACCTGCATTGCCGTTCTTTTCAAATAATTCTCTAGAAAAGGTGTTCTTTGGAGTGTCTTTAGATCCTACTCGGTTTTTATTTTTATCTGGGGTGGATCAGTTTTTTCGGATGGAGGGGGGCATTTCATATAAAGGCTCACCATCAACCACGAATCAATTTCTTCTTGATGGGGAGCGACTGATGGACCCCTTTAAATTAAAGGGGAGTATCTCTATTTTTGAAGATGAAGTTACAAAAGGACTTAAAATTTATGAGGGAGTTTCGCCAGCACGCTATGAGGGGAGTTCTTTAGTTGTAGATGTGCTTTCCGAGGATGGTAATGTGTCAGAGCCGAAAAGAACAATAAACTTTTCTGACCAATATTTTTCAGTAACACTTACCGGACCTATAGAAAACAATACCTCTTCTTATTTTTTGAATTTTAGATCTAGTCTTAGGTTGACAGACTTTAATCGGGACTTCCAGATGCCTAGCTTTTTAAATTCACCTTTTTTTATTCCAACTGAGTTTACTGAAGTCATTGGTAAGCTCTCGGCTTATGTGAATAGGGACAATATATTTAGTTTCACGACAGCATACAGTTGTGAGGTCATTAAAGATCACCTTGATCCTCTTCTTTGTATTAGTGATTTAAATCTTGTTGGCATTGAAAATAACGAGTTAAACGTAATTGCTAAATGGGATAACAGAAGCTTTACAAATGTCAAACTAAATTTATCTGGTTCCTATAAGCATTTTAATAAAAGTATCGCCTTAAGGGAACAAAATAATGCTTTAAGAAATTTTGCTCCCAAGGGACTTCAGGACGAAATTAGTTTTAAGGGCGCTGTAGAGCTTGGAGTAAAGAATAATTTAGCATTAGTCGCAGGGTTTAGCAATAATTTAGTCTTTTATTCTTATTCAGCTGATAAGGTTTCATCTATTTTTCAGGACTCTGTGATATATGATTATACAGAACTTTTTAAAAGCTTGGATGGGGAGATCGTTAATAGTCTGTCTGGTTTTGTTGAATTAAACAGATCCCTCGATAAACTATCATTCTCGTTGGGTCTTCGTTTGACAGACTTGAGTAATTTGAAAGGCTTTAATACACTCGAACCTAGGTTTATATTTAAGTATAGGCCTAATCTGGATCATTCCAATATTCTTGAGGTTAATTATGGTCGAAACTTAATTACGGAGTATAGTATGTTTAGTAATGATCTTGAATCTTACAAGGAATATTCTTTCATAGTTACTGCCTTATCAACAGATTCATTGAAAATTGCTCCTTATGTAAGCAATGAGTTGAACATCAACTATAAAGTAGTTATTAGGAATAAGTTGTTTTTGGAGTTTGGACACTTTGTAAAGACTTCAAAAAATTTACTGTCGGATGCAAATTCGAACATGACTGAAATTGATCCAAAGATGATGCCTTTTTATACGATGCTCGGAATATCTGTAAAAGGTGCTATTCAATTAAATGAGGCATGGTATTTTTCTGCATTGTATGCATACAAGGATTTTATAAATATTGATAATAGCCTGTCAGCTATTAACTTCAAGTATAAATATGGATTACTTATTCGGAATAAGATTAATAAAAAGATTGGCTTGGTGCTGAATGTTTTTAATTATAAAGAAGGGTTTACAGATGAGTTTAACGGTCGTGTACTAACTTTTGATTTAGGTATGGAATGGAAAGTAAACAAGCATTACATGTTAGGGCTTAGTTGTGACTATTCAATTTCTAAGCTCCATCAGTACGGAAATCTGTTGAACTTTGATTTAAAATGTATACTCGAATTCTGACTTTGCCTTCGAATAGGTCTTTTTCAAGACATTAAATATTTTTTTTATATGTCTTTTTTATTACCCATCAAAAATAATGTCAGATACTTGGCTAAGTGTTTGAAATCTATGTTTTATTAGGGTTTGGACGGAAAAACGACTTCAAATTATGTTAAAATTGTCCGTATAACAACTTGTTTTCCATACACTTGCATAAAAAAAATAATATGTAAAACTTGTATCTAACATATTATTGGCTTAACTTAGTCTTATCAATTACACAATTGGTATCCTTTGTTAACTACAAAACCCAATGAAGTTCCTCCCTGGAAAGCTTCTACGAACAACAAAGGATCTTCAAGCACTCCACCTTATACATTATCTATTTTCCTTTTACAGGAACTCTTAGCTTATCTACAAAAAATTTACTGGATTTTATCTATCTGTAATTTTAAGAATTACAGGCAGTTATAGAATATATTTCGATTTACTGATAATTTTTATTGAACGAATTAGGGGTTAATTGTATTTGAGTTGTCTTTATAAGTGTATTTGATATTTATAAATGTCCAAAGCAACTCATTTGACATTCAGAAGTTACAATCCCATGAATTTTTTAACAAGGTCCCAAGACCCAAACTACACAAAAATGAGTACAGCAAAAAACATTGATTTGCAAAATTTTCCTTTGTTCAGTGTGTTGACCAAAGAAGAGCAGGAGAGAGCAGTTAGTATGATGGAATTGAAGCGTAAAAGACGTCATGATTTCATTTATTTTCCAGATGATGCATCTGATTCACTTTATTTCTTAACTAAGGGTACAGTGAAGATTGGTACACATTCCATTGAAGATGGAAAGGAAGTAATCAAAAGTTTAGTTCACCCAGGAAGAATGTTCGGAGAACTTTCTTTAGTAGGAGAGGATAAGCGTGTTGATTTTGCAAGAGCTTTAAAAGACGAAGTTGAATATTACGTTATGAAATTGGAAGATTTCAATGCTTTAAAAAAGTCTAATATAGCGTTATATGATAAGGTGGTTCAGCTTTTCGGTACACGTTTGATGAATGCTGAAAATAAGTTAGAGTCTTTGATATTTAAAGATGCAAGGACTAGAATTATTGATTTTATCAAGCAGTCAATAGAAGATCATGGTCGTAGAATAGGAGTAGAATGGTTATTTAGACATTCTCTTACGCACCAGGATATGGCTAATATAACTTGTACCAGCCGCCAAACAGTGACTTTGGTATTAAATGACCTTAAGCGTCATGACCTGATTCACTTTAACAGAGGTAAGATTCTTGTTCGTGATATGAACAAGTTACAATAAGATTAAATTAGGGTATTTCTCATAGTGTGTTCTCTTTTGGAATGGTTGCATTTGCAGCCATTTTTTTTTGTTAAATGACAGAAATCTATAAGAAAGAAGATAGGATTCAGGTTTATTTACCACAAACTTTGATTAAAAAAAATATACAAGGGTAAAGATGCTATCAATTATTGCAGTTTAAATATTAAAAGTTGTTATATTTGTTCGTCGTGTTATTTTACATGACAATGAAGTTCAATTATAAAAAACCCTTAAGCCGCCGATGGCGTTTTTAGCCGATTACAGGAATTTTCCCAAATTCCAGATTAACGGCTTTTAGGTTAATTTTGTTAATTTTGAAGCCAATTAAATTAGGAGTCCCATGGTAAGGAACTATGTTTTACTTGCTGCTTTTTTTTTGAGTTTATCCCTTAAAGCTCAGCAGCTTCCAATGTTCACTCAATATCAGGATAATCTTACTCTGATTAATCCTGCAGCAGTGAATTCAGATTATTTAGCTTTTGAACAAAATGTCTCATTCTCCGGGAAGTATCGTTCCCAGTGGACGGGACTGGATGGTAACCCAACCACCAGTATTTTTTCAGGAGATTATACAAGTACTAATGGAAATGGATTTAATGTGACCACTGGAGGTTCTCTGTTTTCTGATAAAACAGGACCTACTGGTTTTTCTGGTTTATACGGAAGAATCGGTGGTGTGATCAGTGGTGATCCATATTACGGTGGTATCTCAATTGGTCTAATGGCCGGTTTTGTTCAATATGGAGTTGATCCATCACTTATTACATTAGCTGATGAAGGTGATGTGATTGGTCAAAATGAATACACACAATGGGCTCCAGATGTTGGTGCCGGGATATTTGCTTACAAACGCTTAGACTACAGAGGGCTTTTGGATGACTCATACATTTTTGCTGGGGTTTCCATTCCACAAGTTTTAGGTCTTGATCTTTCTTTTAAAGGAAATGAAGGAACTTTTAATATAGCTCGTGTTCGCCATATCTATGGTACTTTAGGATTTTACAAATTCCTTAAGGATAACAGTTATATCCAACCAACGGTATGGATTCGATACGCCGAAAATGTTCCTACCAGTGTAGACTTTAATCTAAGATATCAGCTTCCTGAGAACTTTTGGATAGGAGCTGGAGCAGCTTTATCAGGTAATTTCCATGTGGAGGCCGGAATAATTATCGGAGAGCCGGGTTATGATAATATTATGAGAATAGGATATGGCTATGGAACTTCTTTTGCAGACTTTGGTCCTAATGCAGGTTCTATACATGAAATAAATGTAGTCTACTCGCTCGAGCAGTAGATCTCATTTAAGTAATTAGCAACGAAAAATGTTCTTAAGAAAAAAAATTTCCTCCTTGTGATGAATAAAATATTAACCGCTTTTGTGCTGTGTTTTATGTTTGTAGGCATCAATCAGATTGCCGCACAGCCATCTATTTTTCTAGACCCTAATTTTGCCCTAGTAAATGAGGGTGATAATGTCTCAATAGATATAACTACAAATGACTTTACTGCGATTCAAGTTATTAAATTCACCCTTGAATATGAGGATGATGTAATGACTTACAATTCAGCGAATTTCAATCCGACCTTAAATGCAGCCGGCTCTGGATGTTCGGTAACTTCAAACATGTCTGATCCTGCAAGACTAACTGTCGAATGTATATTGGATGTAGATTGTACGCAAGCACCAGCCACAGATGTAACCTTACCTGATGGAGAGCTAATAGTTACCTTGAATTTTACCGCAGTAAATGGTTATACTGATATAAGTATAATAGATGATATAAATGATGCAGACGACCATTATGTGCAACGTATTTGTAACGATATTGGTCTGATTATTGATGACCCAGCAAAGGTTGCAGTAGACAACTTGCCTGTAACAATCAATATTCCTGACGTCAACGCTAATTCAGGCGAACAGATCTGTTTAGATTTCTCACTACTTGATTTTGAAGATATCATTTCCATGCAGTATTCCATTTCTTGGGATCCTCTTGTATTAGATTATGTTCAGGTAGATGGCTATAATCTACCGGGTATTAGTAGTGATAATTTTAATTACCTTCCAAGTGATGAGGTATTAATATTTACTTGGAATGAACCTTCCACAAATGGTTCATCAGTTACTGATGGAACAAACTTCACTCAAATTTGCTTCGATGTAGTAGGAGATTGTGGAGATGTATCCACTATCCAAATTGAAAGTTTGCCGACTCCAGTAGAAATCACAAATGTTGATGACCCTGGTCAAGATATAGGGTTCTTTAATGGTCTAGGTACTGTTACAATTAATTGTAACAATCCTGATGGACTTGGTATAGCTTTAAATGCGCCAAGTACCTGTGTGAACCCTGGAGAGTCTTTTTCTATATGTGCGGAAGTTTCAAATTTTGTGAATCTAGAGGAGGTTGCTTTTACACTGAATTGGAATTCTAGTGCAATTTCTGCTGCTAGTATTGATCCTTCAACAAGTGGTCTTGCAGGTTTTGGTTTGGCACAGCTAGATCAATCATTGATAAACCAAGGTTTGTTAGGCGTTAGTTGGACTGATCCTTCTTGTAGTGGAGCAAATCTTGCTGACGGTGTTGATCTTTTCTGTATTGATTTTACATCTGTTGGATCAGGAGGTGTGAATTCAAGTATATATGTATCTAGCGATCTAGACCCAATTAATATTACTACCCAGTGTAATGGGTCGGATGATTTAGGTGTTAATGCATCTAATGGTTTGGTTGAAATTTGTATTCCAACAGGAATTACTATTAGTGCTGGAGACTTTCAAGTTGATCCAGGCGATCAGATTTGTGTTCCTATCGAGATTCAAGATTTTTCTGATGTTGAATCCTTTGCATTTAGTATAGCTTGGGATAACTCTGTTCTTTCTTATGTTTCAAATCAAAATAGCGCTATTGGCGGTATTGTTTTTGATGAAGCATTTGAAGATTTCGGTAGTTTATGTGCTACATGGAATGGAGGTGGCACTGCTGAAACATTAAATGATGGTACTGCATTATTTGATGTTTGTTTTGAGGCTATAGGTGCGCCATTCTCTTGTTCAGTAATAACTTTCCCTCAGTTTCCTTGTGAACAAAATGTACTCACATCGGAGTCTGCAGGATTTAGTGTAGACGTTAATGCTCAGGATGGTGAGGTGTGTATGGTTAATCCAGCTGCCTTAAATATTGATATATCGAATGCCAACGGTCTTCCAGGAGATACAGTATGTGTTGATTTTACAGTAAACAATTTTGTAAGTCTTTCAGATGTATCCTTTTCAATTGAATGGGATAATACAGTGCTTGACTACATCGAGCTTCAAAATCCTGGGAATCTTCCGAATTTCACAACAGACAGTTATACAGATAATAACTCCGCTATTGGTGTTGTAGGAATAGATTGGCAGACATTAAGTGTTTTTGGTAACTCTTTATCTAACGGTTCTGAAATATTCAGTATTTGTTTTAATCCAATTGGAGGAAGTGGTGATTGTGCAGATATCACAATAACGTCTACCTTTAATGACATTGAAATATTGTCTGCATTTGGTGCAGATGAAAATCTTGGTTTAGAATTTAATGAAGGAGAGATTTGTGTAGAGCAATTTGTAACAATCTTGGACTCATTTATAACTCCAGCATCTTGTGAAGGTATTGCAGATGCATCTGTAAATATTACAGCTTCTGGAGGTTCAGGAACCTTTAACTTCTTCTGGTATAATAGCAATGGCGATTTAATCTCTACTGACCTTATTCTTAGTAATGTCTTGAGTGGTGATTATGTCTTAGTTATCCAAGATGCGAACAATTCGAATTTGGAGTCGAGTTTTGAGCTTACAATTGGACTCGATAATTCTGCTCCAGTTGCAGATGCTGGAGATGATTTCTGTATGCCTTGTGATAGTGTATTTGGAATAATGGATGGCTCTGGATCTTCAACGGGTCCTGATTTTAGCTACGAATGGACAGATCTTGGATCTACAAATAATATATTCCCAACAAATATAATTAATCCTCAGGTAGGTGGAGCTGGAGACTTTATGCTTGCAGTGACAGATAACACAACTGGTTGTACAGTTACAGATACTATTTCTGTATGTCCAAAGGTTTTGCCTGCTGCATTGCTTTCTTTCGCAAGTCAGGATACTATCCTTAATTGTCTAGTAGATACCGTTGAGCTTTCAACCGCAACATCTAGTGATTTTAATAATCCAAACATTCAGTACACATGGACGACTAACCTTGGTCAGATTGATCCAGGTACAGAGAATGATCAAAGTATATTTGTATTAGTTCCTGGAACGTATATTTTAGAAGTTTCAAATGCCCAATCTGATTGTTCTTCATTTGATTCAATAGTTGTAGCTCAAGATATTCTGATTCCATCTGCAGTTGCAGGGGATGATTTTGTATTGAATTGTGATACAACAGCTATAGAATTGGATGGATCTAATTCTGAATTTGGGGCATTGATTGATTATGAATGGACCTTCGAGGATGGCACTATTATTTCTAATAATGTGATATCAAGTCAGGTGTCTTCTATTGGAGATTATATATTAGCTGTGACTAACGGGGTGAATGGATGTATTGGCACAGATACAATTAATTTGTCTTCTGATCAGAATCTTCCAATTGTGGACCTTGGTTCCAATTTACAATTAGATTGTGATAATCCAACTGTGACAATTGACGCTTCAGGGTCTTCTGTTGGTTCTGAATTTGTATATACATGGTTTCAGAATGGATTAGATTTGATGGATTCAAATACGTCTATTGAAGTATCTCAAGCAGATACCTATGAATTAGAAATTCTAAATACAAATAATAGTTGTTTGCAGATGTCTGCTGTTATTGTCTCTGACTCTACAGCATTGCCTCAAATACCTCAATTGACTTCAGGTATTATTTCATGTGATATTGCAAGTACTTTAATAACGAATGACCTTTCAGGAGTTGATCATTATTCTTTTGAATGGACAGGTCCTGGAATAGATCCTTTAGCGATCAATGATGCAGAGCCTACAGTTACTTCATCTGGAGATTATACAATAACTGTTGTCAACACAAATACGGGTTGTCAAGAGTCCGAAATTATATCTATTGCCGCTGATACTCTAGTTTCAAGTTTGAATGCATTGAGTATTATAGATGGTAATCCAGCTGCTGTTCTTACTTGTGACGATCAAACTATCACGCTTCAGTTAGGACTCGACGCAGCGACTGACTACCAAATTGTGTGGGCTGGACCTAGTTTAAGTGTTGTTGACGAACTAGAACCACTGATTAGTGGACCTGGTACAGTTTTTGTTTTCTACGAAAACATTCAAAATGGTTGTGTTGATACCTTATCATTCACAAGTACGGAGGATCAAGTAGATCCTATTGTAAATGGTATTACTTCTAACATAGTTGAATGGGGTTGTAGTGATACAGAAGCGACTTTAGAAGTTTTAACAGACATTTCTACAGTGGGAGACTATGAATACAATTGGGCTGCAATTGGTTGTAATGATGTTACTGTAACAAACAATGGTAATACAAGTACAGTTACTGGACCATGTGATTTTGAGGTCTTAATAGGAAATCCAGATAATGGTTGTGTAATTACGGAAAGTATTACAATTGATGATATTCGTTCAACACCAGATGTTGATGCAGGTGCTCAATTTGTGAATCTTAATTGTGATCCTAGTTCGGCGATTTTAACAGGTTCTTCCTCTACTCCTGGGGTGACTTTTGAGTGGTCCTTCAATAGTGGAGTTGTTGGAAACGCATCCAATTTTGAAGCTACTGCATTAGGTGTCTATACACTAACAGTAACAGATCCTACCAACGATTGTACATCGAATGCAGAGACTACTGTTGAAGCAGCAGTACTACCAACTGTATCTGCTGGCTCTAATGTAGAGTTTGGTTGTTTAGATAACACAACTCAGTTAAATGGTTCATCTACAGATGATGTTACTTATTTATGGACTGGAAATTGTGTTGATACTCCTAATACTGCTGCCGCTACGGTAAGTTGTCCTGGTATCTATACTTTAGAAGTAGTAGATAATAATACAGGATGTATTTCTTTGGATTCAACAGAGGTGATCTTAGTATATGATGTTGATTTTGCAGAGGCAAGTTTGACAAGTGATCCTTGTGTTACGGAAGAAGTGCAATTTGACGGTAATATACCTGCCGCAGGTGTAACTGGTTTATGGACAATCAATCCTATATCTGCAGTTATTGATAACCCTGCTGATCAGAGTGTGGTACTATTTGATCTGGAGCCAGGAACTTACACTGCTACCTGGACATTGTCTACAGATAATTGTCCTGAATATTCATCAAGTGATGTCACCTTTGATGTTTTAAGTGCGCCAGTCGCTAATGATGACGAGATAGTTATTGATGATAATAATAGCTTTGGACAAGTTGATCTTTTGGATAATGATGTACTTACTTCAGGATATAACTACTTAGTTACCGTAAATGGTACGCCAGGTGTTGGAGACTTTATTGTTTCAGATTCAGAAGTTGAGTATACTCCAACAGCATTATTATTTGATGGTAACTTTGACCTTACTTACGAAGTTTGTGTAGAAGGTTGTGAGAATCTTTGTGCAGAGGGCTTGCTTAATATTTTGATCAATAGATCAATAGATGCAGATGCAGACTTTCCAAATACTATTACTCCAAATGGAGATGGACTAAATGATGAATTTAGATTTGATATATTAAGTTCAAGTCCAGAAAAGTATCCAGATAATAATATGATTATTTTCAACAGATGGGGCGATGTCGTTTTCCAAGCTGCACCTTACACCAATAATTGGAGTGGGCAGAATGAAAGCGGTCAAGATCTTCCTGAAGGAACGTACTATTATGTTCTTGAGTTGGATGTTGCAAATGGAGTTATCTTAAACGGTAGTATAACTGTTCTTAGATAATCTTATTTATAAATAATCAAAAAGCCTCCAATGACTAATTGGAGGCTTTTTTTATGAAAAAAAGTCCTTAGTTCAATCATAAGTTTGGCGTTTGGAACGTTTATATTATTTTGATGCTAATTTAAACCAAGGTTTTATATGCGATATCTTTTGCTCTGCTTTTCACTTGTTTTTTTGGCTGTATTTGCAAATGCTCAATCCTTCATAAAGGTTGAGGTGCTGAACGGTAGCTCTACCACAACCTGCACAGATGCAAACTCAGAACCTGAAAATTTGTGGGGAGTAAATATAGCGGGAGATGGCTATGATTATTATGCACCGTCAGGTTTTTGTGAATTAAATACTCCAAATATTCAATACGAAGGATTTTTTCCCTGTGGTGACATTCTGCAGGATTCTATTGAGGTTTGTTTTAGGGCAATGGAGTTTGATGGCTTTTCTTATTGTCTAGTAAATGGAGAGTGCATAGAAGATATTTGTAAAAATTTTCCAGTTCCTACTATGGGCAAGACCTTTCATACCCTTGAATTGCCAAGCGATGGAAGTTCAGAAGGTGTTTTAGAATTTTCAATTGCTGGATTTGAAGCAAGTACACCTGCTTATGACGATATATGTGCTGCAATTGATTTAGGGCTCGTCAATATTGGCGACACTCTAGGTAATGCAAATCTCGGAATCTATCACAATCATTGTACATCCAATGTTGGAGAGATTGATACCTATCCTTTAACAGGCTGGTTTAACAACAATGGAATTTGGATAACTTTTACAACCGGGAGTGAAGAAACACCATATATCGATATTATAATGAAATCAGACCCAGAAAATCTGGGCGATCCTGTTAGCTTTCAAATGGCCTCTTTCTTTAGTGATAATGATGCGTGTGATGGAACACTGGATTATTTCGTACAGTATTTTGATGTTTCAGATAATGATGAAACAATGATCTTGAATTGTATTCCTCCATTTACAACCTTTTACATCCTTGTCGATGGTGTTGCCGATCAGCCTGAAACTCTACAGGGAATATTTGGACTTTCTATAGAGGCCTATGATGCACATGTAGCCGCCAATGACAAATGCGATGCAATGGATTTTGGCCAAATTCCAGAAGGTGGAGAAGTTATGACTACAGAAATACAAGTTAATCGATGTGCAGATGCTTCAGGGGAACCTAGTGTTCCAATATTTTCTTCGGAGAGGACGGTATGGTATACGTTTACAACTCCTTCCTCTGGTAATGTGCTTGTAGAAGCATTTACAGATACAATCAAAGAAAGTATTGATCTCGAACTTGCTATTTTTTCTTCAACAAACGATGCCTGTTTTGGTAGTTTTGTGCATAAAAAGAGCTCTTACGATTCTAATTCCTTTGATGAGGTACTTGTAGGTAGCTGCTTGGAGCCGAATAAACAATATTGGCTTCTTGTAGATGGACAAACAGATAATGTTAAGGGATCATTTCACTTAAAAATATCTGATGGAGGACCAATCCAAACATTCTTTCCTGTTGATGGATTTATTTGTTCTGGAGATTTTTATGAAGTAGGGTCAAATATGTACTCAAACTCTGGAGTGTTTTTAGATACCTTTATTTTGGCTAATGGTTGTGATAGTATTATCGAGACAACCTTGCTTGCTTATGAGGCTATTTCTTCGGATTTAGTAGAGCTACAAGAGGCTACAGCTTTAGGTATTAATGATGCTTCTGTTTTGGTCAATGTTTTAGGAGGAACAGGCGTATACTCAATAGTATGGGAAAACGGAAGTACTGAATTTCAACAGAACGATTTAATTGGAGGAGATACAATTTGCTTTTTGATCACGGATGATTTTGGATGTGATTTTTCTGATTGTATTGTTGCGCCATTTAACAACAATATCGTTCCAGACATAACACTTCAACCTGTCCAATGTAACGGCGATGATAGTGGTGTGATTGGAATTGCAGCATTTAATGGTGTTGCACCATATGATGTGACTGTTGTTCAGCCAAATGGAGATGTGGTAGAATTTCAACTCCCTTTCGACAATATAGGTTTTGAACTCCTGGATCTTTTTGCGGGGACTTACAACTGTACCATCACAGATATAAATAACACAATAAATTTTGATATTGAATTAACTCAAAATGATTCTTTATCATACACAATATTGAATGAATTACCCATAAGTTGTTATGGCGAGTGTGATGGTCTAATTGAATTGCAGATATCAGGTGGTGTGCAGCCATATTTTTATGCCTGGAATACTGGAGGTAATCAATCTGAAGAGTCAAATCTTTGTGCTGGAAGCTATGAATTGACAGTAACAGACTTTCTTGGTTGTTTAAATGTCTTTGAAATAGAAATTACAGAACCAGATTCCATAAATGGATTTATTACTGTGAATACCGATGTGAACTGTAAAGGTGATGAAACTGGTATTTTAGAATATATCACAAGTGATGCTTCTTTAGATTTTATCTGGTCAAATGATTCAACTAATACTTTAATTGAAAATCTAAGTGCTGGAATTTATACGATTACAGTTTCTGACCAATTGGGATGTTCTAAAGTTTTAGTCGAGGAAATAATGGAGCCTGAATTTGAACTCTCCGGAGAGATTCTTCTCGATAAACCTATAAAGTGCTTTGGAGAGACGAATGGGGCGTTGAATGCCTTGGTATTTGGTGGGAATGGAAGTTATTCATATAGCTGGAATACGAACTTTGATATGCAGGTAATCAGTGGTATAGGGCAGGGGCTTTATTCTGTTTCCGTTGTAGACGAAAAAGGATGTGAGATAGAGTTGGACTATGATCTTGTTCAGCCAGACTTACTTCAAGGATCAGTTGATAAAAAAGATGTACAATGTTCCGATACTGAATTTGGTGGTTCTATTCTTTTGAATTATTTGAGTGGAGGTACAGGGCCAGTAGAATATTCTGTTGATGGGTTCTTTTTTCAGGAGGATAATGAATTTAAATTCTTAGCTCCTGGATTCTATGATGTTATTATTAAGGATTCATTCAATTGTGAATGGTCTGAAAGTTTAGAAATTAAAAGTCCAGAAGAAATCAGTGTTTTATTGACTGGACTCAATTCAATAGAGCTAGGAGAGGAGCTGTACACTGGCGCTATCTTGTCAAACCCTAACCTTCAAACCACATGGTTTATCAATGGAGAGCTCTTTGATTGTGAAAATTGTACTGAAATATATTTAGATCCTTTGGAAGATGTTTCCATTCTGGTTGTTGCCAAAGATACAGCCTCCAACTGCGAAACTCGAGATGCTATAAATGTAGAAGTTCGAGAAAACCTAAACGTTTACTTCCCGAATGTTTTCAGTCCAAATGGCGATTCTTTCAATGAAAAATTTTATCCTTTTCAGACTAAAAATACAGAGATAGTTAAAGAATTTAGCGTTTTCAATAGGTACGGGCAGTTGTTATACAGCGTCTCAGATTTTGCACCAGGCGATGAAAATTATGGCTGGGATGGAAAGGTGGATGGTAGGCCAGCAAGCACAGGAGTATATACTTTTTATGCAAACATTGAGTTTATAAATGGCAAAGAG
>Ga0206130_10004887_pt1 | contig 16183 bp, 13 predicted proteins | sample Helgoland_Spring_9_FD_148637 | JGI IMG/M metagenome (GOLD analysis project Ga0206130, IMG submission 148637) | Pelagic subsurface seawater microbial communities from Kabeltonne, Helgoland, North Sea - Helgoland_Spring_Bloom_20160512_1 | ecosystem: Environmental > Aquatic > Marine > Epipelagic ... | reverse complement strand
CAATTCAACATTTCCTATTTTACCCATACTATTAAAAGAAAATTCCAAACCCGTTATTCTTGCTCGTTCTGCATTTTGGGCTTGAAATCCAACCCAATTTAAAATATAATCTATTTCGTCTGGGTTCTGAGCCTGTAAAACAATCGTATCTGGGTTATAAATTCCAAATGTAAACTCAACCATATTGCTATATTGATTGACGAATCCTGAGACATCAAAATACCCCTTCCAATCCCCAAGTTTTAAAATTTGTTTATAGCCCAATTCAGCAGCCCAGCCTTTTTCAGGTTTTAGATTTGGGTTTTTAAAGATGATTAACCCACCAACAGATGTAGAAACAAAACGTTCAGCAACTGAAGGAAAACGAATGCCCTGACCTATGGAAGCCCTAAGATGGGAAGCAGGATTAATTTCATAATGCATACCCGCTCTGAAAACGGGATAAATAGGAATTTTTAAGGAGTCTAGCACCTCCTCTTTATCTAAATATTTGAAGTAAATATTAGAATCAAAGTCAAGGGTATCAATTTTAAAACATTCCAATCGCATTCCTGCAGAAAAATCAACTTTTTTGAATTTACTTTCAAATTGCGCATATGCTGCAGCATTTTCTGAGAGATGATCACCAAAAACCCAGCTTTGTACTCGATTAATCGTATTGGCAAATCCTGCAGTCAATGTATTTCCGACGCCCATACTTCTTTGGAACTGGTAATCAAAATAATACATCTCTGCCAATGAGTTTGCATACAAGTTTTCAGTATTACCGGTAGTAACTAAATAGTATCGTGATTTAAAATAATGCTTATTGTTGTATTTGTCATATAACTTTACATATGGATCAACACTCAAACGAATTGATTTTTGACGATCAATAGTATTGTCTTGGGGTTCATATCCCATTGAGTCATTTTTCCACAACACAAACACGCCAATGTCCTGATACTGTAAATTATAGCTCAAGCCAGCCTTTAGCTTTTTGTTTTTCTCAGGTTTAAAATAAAAGGTTCCATTTAGACGATACCTTTCCTCGCTTTCCTCCTTTCTAAATCCAGAATCTAAATAGGCATTCGCACCAATTGTAAATCCAAAGTTTTTTGAAGACTTCCCATAATAAATATCTGCCAAATGAAAAGTTGGATTTTTATTCCACCACTTCATAGACGACCGACGAGGATTGTCATAAAATCCTGATTGTATTTTTGCTTTTAACGTTCCTTTGGGATTCGGTTCTTTTTCTGTCAATGCAATCACTCCGTTTAATGCCCCACTTCCATAAAGAACCGAAGATGCGCCTTTCATGATTTCAATTTGAGACGCCTGCTCCATAGGTATTGCATTCCATTTTGCATCTCCGATATCGGGAGACATCATAGGTATACCATTCCATAATAATAAAACCCGGCTTCCTGCACCATAGGCAAATCCTCCACCTCCTCTAATACTTACCTGTCCATCCATTGCATACACTCCTGGACTTTGATCTACTGCCTGCTCCAAATTAGAATAACCTTTATTGTTGATCAATTCAGGTGTCAATATTTCCATGGATATTGAAATGTCCTCAATGTCTTGATTTCGTCTTCCTGCAGAAACGACAACGGTTTTAATCTCTAACACCTGTTCATACAAAGTGAAGTTTAAAGTCATAGGAGACTCAACCAAAATAGAATCAGGCATATAGCCCATTAAAGAAGCTTTAATCCAAACTGGATAGGTATTAGGGGCTAGTGAAAAACTACCTGACACGTCAGAGGCGACTTTTTGGCCTCCTTTAACTTCAACACGAACACCATATAACTCTTCGCCATTATGACCATCATTAACAGTTCCCGAAACCTGAGTAAATGCACTGGAAAATAATAAATTGAACGTGGAAATTAATAGAATTATAAAGGTATAACGCATCTAAAATTTAGTTAACTTATATAACGAAACTAATAAAATTTTATAAACAAGAATGGATTTATATAAAATAGCGGCGTCCAATTTAAAAGGTATAGGCAAGCAAAAACTAAAGCAATTATGCCTAAGAACAAATGGCATCAATGCCTTATTTGAGGAAAAACTTTGCTCTCTTGAAAAAAAATTCAATCTAAAAAAGGAGTTATTGATCAATATGAATATTTCTCAGGCTTTAACAAAAGCAAGAAAACAATTGGACTTTAATGAAAAATATGGCGTTCAAACACTTTTCATGGAGGATGATCATTATCCTGACTTGCTTAAAGAGTGTCCTGATGCTCCAATCACTCTTTTCTATAAGGGAAGTGTTGCTTTGAATAAAAAAATCATATCTATTGTTGGTACGAGGCGAGCCACCAATTATGGAAAAGAGAATGTTGAAAAACTAATAGCAAGTCTCCAAGGACAAGATATTATTGTCATTAGCGGGCTGGCAAGCGGGGTTGACACTTTTGTTCATGATTGTTGCGTAAAACATCAAATACCCACCGTTGGAGTTCTCGGTCATGGTTTAGACACCATATACCCTAGGTCAAATCGAAACCTTGCAAAAAAAATGTTGAATAATGGAGGCTTACTAACCGAATATGGTATTGGTCATAAAATTTCAAAATATTGTTTCCCTCAAAGAAATAGAATAATTGCTGGAATGTCAGAAGTAACTATTGTTATAGAATCTCCATTAAAGGGAGGAGCCATTATTACTGCGGAAATTGCAAATGGTTACAACCGAGAAGTCATGGCAATCCCTGGCTCTATTTTTTCTGATTCTTCCAAAGGATGTAATGCATTAATAAAAACCCAAAAAGCAAACCTATTAGAAAATACAGGTGATCTGTATCGGCTTATGGGGTGGAATAATAATTCGTCTGAAGTTAGAGCAAATATTAACTTGACCAAACAAGAATCGGTGATTGTACAACTATTGAAAGAAGAAAACGAAATCCACTTTGATACACTCCTATCTAAATCTGATTTTTCAGTATCAAGTCTTCATTCGATAGTCTTGAAGTTGGAGCTAAAAGAAATTGTACAGGCATTACCGGGATCACTCTTTAAACTAAATCACCAAACATTTTCATTAGATATGGCTTAAAAACCAATACCCCTATCACGATGCTCATAATCGTACAAGTTAATACTGCAGCGGCAGCGATATCTTTTATTCGCCCAATCTGTGAATCAAAATCTGGATTCATATGATCACACAACTTCTCTATAGCCGTATTAAATATCTCACATGTTAATACCAAAAAAGCACAGATAAGCACTGCCATCCATTCTATATTGGTTATCCCAAAAAAACAACCGCAAAAAACAAGCACAAAAAAAGCAAAAAGATGAATTTTAAAATTCTGCTCACTTCTGAATACAGCAATTAAACCATTATATGCAGCCACAAAACGATTTTTTTTTCTGATTTCACTCATATATGATATTTCAAGAACTAAATTACATTAATTTTACTTCACGTTCTTTTAATCAACTTATGAAGAAAGGTGGAGGGATTGGCCCTATGAAACCTTGGCAACCTGCTTTTCTAATTGCAAGGTGCCAAATCCATTCGGTCCATCCGAAAAGATAAGCACAAATCTTTTACCTTTCTTCCTTTATTTAATTACATGAAAGAGACTATTGAATCACTACTTCGAAAACGTATATTGATCTTGGATGGTGCCATGGGCACAATGATTCAAAGACATGACTTGGAAGAAATTGACTTTCGGGAAGGAGCTTTTGATAACCACAATAAACCACTCAAAGGAAATAATGACTTATTGTCCATAACGCGACCCGAAATCATAAAGGATATTCATCGAGCGTATTTTGCTTCAGGTGCTGACATTGTCGAAACCAATACTTTTTCTGGCACTTCAATTGCGCAAGCAGACTACGATCTAGAAGAAGCTGTTTATGATATCAACTACTTAAGTGCAAAAATCGCGAAAGAGGTTGCTCAAGAATTTACAGACAAACCTCGATTTGTTGCTGGCTCTATTGGTCCGACCAATCGTACTGCCTCCATTTCCCCAGATGTAAATGATCCTGGATATCGAGCGGTTAGTTTTGATAACCTAGTCGACGCATACAAAGAACAAGTTGATGCGTTGATGCAAGGAGGGGTAGACATTCTTCTTGTAGAAACTGTTTTTGACACACTCAATGCAAAAGCAGCGCTTTATGCGATTCAGGAAGTTTTTGAAATAAGGAAAATGATTTTGCCAATAATGGTTTCAGGGACAATTACAGATCAAAGTGGAAGAACGTTAACGGGCCAAACTACTGAGGCATTTCTAATTTCTTTATCTCATATCCCCTTGCTAAGCATTGGATTAAATTGTGCACTTGGAGCAAATCTAATGAGGCCTTATTTGCAGATTTTAGACAAAACCTCAACTTTCAATGTAAGTGCTCACCCTAACGCCGGGCTACCCAATGAATTTGGACAATACGATGAATCTCCCGAAATGATGGCTGATCAAATTGAAGTTTTTTTAAAAGAGGGATTAATTAATATTATTGGTGGTTGCTGTGGCACAACTCCTGATCACATTCATGAAATTGCAGAAAGGGCAAAAAAATACAAACCAAGAAGTTTAAGCTAATGTCAATTACAACACTCAAATTATCAGGACTTGAACCGTTAATTGTAACGGCTGAAAGCAACTTTATAAACATTGGAGAAAGAACCAATGTGACTGGTTCACGTGCCTTTCTTAAACTAATTCAATCTGGAGATTTTGAGGCCGCACTTGCGGTAGCTCTCGATCAAGTAAATGGAGGCGCTCAAATTATTGACATAAACATGGACGAAGGAATGATTGATGGAAAGGAAGCCATGGTGAGATTCCTGAATCTCATTGCTTCAGAGCCAGATATAGCTAGAGTACCTGTAATGATCGATAGCTCTAAATGGGAAATCATTGAAGCCGGACTAAAATGCGTTCAAGGTAAGGGTGTAGTTAATTCCATTTCATTAAAAGAAGGGGAAGAAGAATTCATAAGACAAGCTTCGATTATCAAAAGGTATGGAGCTGCTGTAATCGTTATGGCATTCGATGAAAACGGACAAGCGGATAATTTTGAACGACGAATCGAAATATGTGAACGCTCATATAACACCCTGATTGATGTCCTTGGATTTGACAAAAATGACATCATTTTTGACCCAAATATTTTTCCTGTAGCTACAGGGATGGAGGAGCACAACAACAATGCTTTGGACTTTTTTAATGCTACAAAATGGATTAAAGAAAATCTTCCGGGTGCTCATGTGAGTGGTGGCGTCTCCAATGTTTCCTTTTCATTTAGAGGAAACAACAAGGTGAGAGAAGCCATGCATTCTGCTTTTTTATACCATGCTATATCCCATGGAATGGATATGGGTATTGTAAACCCGACCATGCTTGAAATATATGCTGACATTGATAAAGAGCTATTGATGTATGTTGAAGATGTTCTGCTTAACAGAAGAAAAGATGCAACAGAACGTTTACTGAGCTATGCCGAAACTGTAAAAGGAGAAGGAAAGAAAAAAGAAATAGATCTTAGTTGGAGGGACACAAATGTTCAAGAAAGACTTTCTTATGCATTGGTCAAAGGAATAGTCGAATATATTGATCTCGACGTTGAGGAATGTAGGCAGCAATACGAACGACCCATCGAGGTCATTGAGGGCCCTTTAATGAGCGGAATGAATGTAGTTGGCGACCTTTTTGGTAGCGGTCAAATGTTCCTTCCTCAAGTGGTTAAATCCGCTAGAGTCATGAAAAAAGCCGTAGCTTATCTTTTGCCTTTTATTGAAAAAGAAAAAGGTGGAAAAATAGAATCCTCTGGTAAAATATTAATGGCAACGGTGAAAGGGGATGTTCATGATATTGGCAAAAATATTGTTGGAGTAGTTTTGGGGTGTAATAATTATGAAATTATTGATTTGGGAGTAATGGTTCCTGCTCAAAAAATCATTGATACGGCAATTGAAGAAAATGTAGACATTATTGGGTTGAGTGGTCTCATAACTCCATCATTGGATGAAATGGTTCATGTTGCGAAAGAGATGGAAAGGGTCAAAATGAAAACTCCCTTATTAATAGGTGGCGCCACAACCTCTAGGGTTCATACCGCTGTAAAAATAGACGAGCACTATACATTTGGTAATACCGTTCATGTCCTGGATGCATCGCGTTCCGTAACCGTAGTTGAAAGTCTATTGGGAAATAAAAAACAATTCTTCCTTGGTGATTTAAAGGATGAATATAACACCTTGAGAAAAAATCATGCCGCACATGTGCGCAACAAAACTCTATTAAACATAGAAAAAGCAAGAAAAAATAAGTTAATTCTTGATTTTAATATGGAATCAGTTATTAAACCGAACAAGTTGGGCGTGGAAGTTTTAAATGACATTTCACTTCACGATATTACGCCTTATATTGATTGGACACCCTTTTTTCAAACATGGGAACTCCATGGGAGATATCCGAATATTTTAGAAGACAAAATAGTGGGAGAACAGGCCCAATCTCTTTTTATAGATGCTAAGGAAATGCTTAAAAAAATCACAGCCAATAATTGGTTAATGGCAAAGGCCGTTTATGGTATTTTTCCAGCAAACTCAGTTTGTGACGATATTGAAATCTATTCGAACGAAAGCCGTTCTGAAATACTTCATATTCAAAGAACCTTGCGACAGCAAACAAAAAAGGCTACAGGTCAACCCAATATTGCATTGGCAGACTTTATTACCCCAAAAGATCATGATAACATCGATTACATTGGTGGATTTGCCGTTACCGCCGGTTTTGGGATTGACAAGCACATTGAAAAATTTGAAAATGATCACGACGACTACAACTCCATACTTTTAAAAGCTCTTGCTGATAGACTTGCGGAAGCTTTAGCAGAGTATTTACATGAACGAATTCGCATCGATTTTTGGGGATATGCTAAAGGTGAAAAGCACTCAAATGAAGACCTTGTAAAAGAAAAGTACAGCGGAATTAGACCTGCTCCAGGCTATCCCGCATGTCCTGATCATACAGAGAAAATTGGACTTTTCAATTTACTTGATGTCAAAGAGAATATTGGAATTGGGCTAACCGAAAGCTTGGCCATGACTCCGGCAGCTTCTGTTAGTGGCTGGTATTTTGCCCACCCCGAATCTAAATATTTTGGTGTTGGAAAAGTAACAGAAGAACAAATTAAAGATTTAGCAGAACGTAAAAACACTAACTTTCAAGATATTGAAAAATGGTATACTTCAATTATTATCTAAGAATGAAGCATCTAAATAACGTTAAGACACGTCTTTTTTATACATTTATGCGACTAAACTATGCTTAAATTACCGTTTCTCCTGTTTTCGGGCTTGCTCTGCGTATTCGCAATCAATGCCCAGGCACCCGTGGCTGATTTCACAGCTACGCCTTTAACTGCTTGTGTTGGAGAAACGATTGATTTCCTTAATAATTCATCTTTAAATGGAGGGCCTGAAATACAAGAGTATGTTTGGGACTTTGGCGATGGAAATGGTTCAACTGACGAATCTGCAACCCATACTTATTTTTTAGAAGGAACATATACCGTTACTCTCGTGGCAACCAATAGTGCCGGAGAAGCTGACGCAGAGGTCAAACCTGCATATATTACGATATTGCCATCACCTGTAGTTTCATTTACACCGCTAGGATTGGGATGTACTGTGCCATTAACTTTGAGTTTTCAAAATGATTCTGACTCTGGTAGTGAATATACTTATGAATGGGATTTTGGAAATGGAAATACTTCTTCAGTCGAAAACCCTCCGGATCAGACCTACAATGCGGCAGGATCTTATACCATTTCACTTAATATGGTGAATACAGACAACTCTTGTTCGAGTAGCTCTGTGGAAGAAATTACCATTTCTAATTACCAAGCAGACTTCTCCTTTCCAACAGTAGTGTGTGTTGGTGAATTGGTTGAATTTACTGACAATTCAACAGCAGGGGCCAATCAATGGGATTGGAATTTTGGAGGTCAAGGAAGCAGTTCTACTCAAGATCCATCATTCACATTTGCTGCTCCTGGTGTATATAATATTCAATTGTCTTCGGACAATACCATTTCCGGGTGTTCAGGAAGCATCGCTGCAGACATTACGGTTGAAGCAACTCCTTCTCCATCATTCACTTCAGACATCACCACAGATTGTTCTCCAGCAACCGTAAATTTCATAAACACTTCGGCTGGCGGTGTTGAATATTTATGGGACTTTGGAAACGGGCAAACCTTCTCTGGAGAGAATCCTCCTTCCCAAACTTATAATTCGAGTGGGAGCTATACAGTTTCTTTGTCTATGGTAACAGCAAATGGATGTTCAGGAGTTACAACCATAGTGGACTATATTAACATTGAAGAAATACTTCCATATGTCGTAGCAGATGTAACAGGGGGGTGTAATCCTTTGGATGTCCTATTCAGTGATACATCAAGCGCTCCTAACCCATTAAACCCAATTACAAGCTGGGAATGGGACTTTGGAAATGGACAAACGTTTTCTGGTCAAGATCCACCTGTTCAAACCTACACAAATGGGCTTTATGACGTGAGCTTGGAGATAATGACTGCTTCTGGATGTAGTGCAACGGTAAATCTTTCTGAATACATTTCAGTTGGAGAATTAAACTCTCTAGACTTTACAGTAGACACAACCATCAACTGCATTAAAACTGATTTTAATTTTAATTCGTTTATCACAACAACCCCTAGCTTTCCTGACTCATCAGAAATTAACTATTTCTGGGATTTTACAGATGGGAATTCAACCGAAGCAAATCCAACCTTTCAGTATTCATCTGATACGGGATATTTTGATGTTTTACTTGTTGTTGATTACAGAGGTTGTATTGACTCTTTACAAATTGATTCTCTTATTTACATTAACGCTCCGGTATCAAAATTTGCGCCAGACGAAACCCTATATTGTAATCCTGGAAGCCTCCCTGTAGAAGTTTTATTCACGGATGAAGCAGTTCATGGGCTGACTCCTGATGACATACTAATGATCTGGGAATGGGGGGATGGTATGCCTAATGACACACTGGACGACCCTGAATTGGACGACCTTAATATGGGCAATTACAGTCATTCATTTTCTCAATACGGAACCTATACAATTGAACAAGTCATACACAACTATACTACGGGATGCAGCGACAGCTCTACAAGAGAGGTCAGTATATCTACTGTGAGTCCGGATTTTTCCCTTTCAAATGATTCCATCTGTTCAGGAGATTCGTTGTACTTGTTTGATTTGAGTACCTCTTGGTCTGACCCACCAACTCCTCACCCATTAACCGCCTGGGAATATGATATGGGGAATGGAGATGTCATCAGTGATGGTCCTGATATTGGTTACTCTTACCCAACTTCTGGCAATTATACTGTGACACTAAATGCCATTAATAGTGTTGGATGTTCTGCAACAGCGACCTTACCGGTAACCGTTCTGGCAAATCCTTTTGCAGTATTATCTCCGGACAACAGTGTAGGATGCTCTCCTTTCTTGGTGACTTTTTCAAACAATTCAATATCACTTAACGGTCTCGACTTAACATCTTTTGAATACAGCTTTACGGATGATGCATCAACATTTACCGTAAATGACAATAATCCTTTTGATCACACATTTATTGGTAATGGTATATATTATGGGCAGTTGGTCGCAATAGATGAATTTGGATGTAGATCAACACCTGCATCAATTCCTATTACGATAACAGAGCCTAATGCATTTTACTCTGTACAAAATGTCATTTGTAATGGTGGAAACATTATTACTTCTAATGCTTCAGGTGGCCTTGAGCCTTTGACATACGAATGGCTTGTTGATGGAGATGTTTTTTCTGATGAAATTAATCTGAATACTATTTTTAATGAATCATCTGTCCCTTTCGGTGTAACAAGTTTAACACATGATCTCGATTTAGTGGTAACGGATGCCAATGGATGTACTGATACAGCAAGCAATTTAATTACGGTTTCAATTCCTACAGCATACCCCAATTACAGCTTCACGGGAGCTGCAATTAATTCAGAAGGAGAATATACTTGTCCTCCGATATTTGGAGCATATGAAGACTCCTCTTTTTCATATGGATCAATTCAATCGTGGATTTGGAACTTTGGAAATGGAAACCAATCTGTTTTAGAAGACCCAAGTAACACTTATGCGCTTCCTGGGATATATTCCCTCACGCTATCAATAACTGATTCGTATGGATGTACGGACGATACGGTTCTCGTAGACTACCTCACCGTTGGGGGTCCAAGTGGAAATCCAAGCTGGTTTCAAACTCCTGGAGAATGTGCCCAAGGAGCGAACTTTGTCATGAATGATCCCGTTGACATTTCTTCTATCATATGGAATTTAGGAGACGGGAATACCATGCAAGACACGCTCAGTTTCTTTTATAATTTCCCAGAGGCAGACACTTATTTTCCCGAAGTCACAATTATGGATGAACTGGGATGTGAAGTCATCTATCCTTTAAATGAAATTTCGGTTTCAGATGATGGTTTAAATGCCTTTTTTACAGCGACTCCAAATCCTGCAGATCAAGATGAAGAAATTGTGTTTGTAGATGGTTCTGGTTTTGATAGCACCCCCATAATAAGTTGGGCCTGGAATTTTGGAAATAGTAATGTGATTTACAGCGGAACAAGTGACTCTCAAATACAAAGTTATCCTACAAGCGGTCAATACCCGGTGATTCTTACGATAACGGATGCAATAGGCTGTACAGATGAATTTGAGGTAATCATCGACATCAGTGATCCTATCATTTGGATTCCAAATGTATTTACACCCAATGATGATGGCGTGAATGACTTATTTACATTACCGTTTGACGGTTTCAAATCCTTTAATATTCTTATTTTCAATCGATGGGGTAACGTCATGTGGGACAAAGTTGATCAAACCGGTATTTTACTTTGGGACGGAACAGATAACGGAGCTGAAAAATGTAAAGATGGTGTTTACTTTTATAAACTTTCGGGCGAAATGCTAGGGGGGACTATAGTAAATGAACATGGTTTTGTAACTGTCATTGAATCAGAATAAATCATTACCATCATTATTTATTGATTCGTAGTTTTCATCTATACTTAACTTGGATTCTTTAGATGCCTCGACGGCCAGCACATCGCACCTTTCATTTTTAATATTTCCTGCATGGCCTTTAACCCACTGGAATGTAATATCAAAACCCCTGCAAACTTTATCATAACGCATCCACAAATCCTTGTTTTTCTTTCCCTTAAATCCTTTTTTGATCCATGATTTTAGCCAGCCTTTGGTAATTGAATCAATAACATATTTAGAGTCTGAATAGACCTTTATCGGGATTTTATTTGTCTTTAATGATTCTAATGCAACAATTACCGCCATGAGTTCCATTCGATTATTGGTTGTTTTTCTAAACCCTTCCGAGATTTCCTTTTCTTTGGTGTTATATGAAAGTACTATTCCATAACCACCCGGTCCTGGATTCCCTCTTGAACTCCCATCTGTATATATTTCTATCAAGCGTGCTATTTTAATCTATCTGGATTTGAATTCAAAAATCCTTTCCAGGATCCAGATTTGTTCTTATTGTTTTCACCTATTCCCTTCGAATAATGATGACACAAAGCAACTGCTAACCCATCAGTAGCATCAAGATATTTAGGCATTTCTTCAAATCGTAAAATACTTTGTAGCATGGCTGCCACCTGCTCTTTGGAAGCACTTCCGCTTCCTGTAATGGCTTGCTTTATTCGTCTTGGAGAATATTCCTCATACGGGACATTGTGATTTAGACTTGCAGCAATGGCTACTCCTTGTGCCCTTCCCAGTTTAAGCATAGATTGTACATTTTTACCGAAAAAGGGAGCCTCAATAGCCATTTCATCTGGTTTAAACTCTAGTATCAATCCGTTCAATCGCTCCAAAATACGTTTGAGTTTATCGGGGTGGGTTTCTATTTTTTTAAGCTGAATGATCCCAAAATTGAGCATAGAAATTTCTTTCTTTTTTATATGAATAAGTCCATAACCCATTACTGTAGTACCTGGGTCAATTCCGAGAATTATCTTATCTTCAGACACTCAATTTGGTTTTAGTGATTAAATCTAAACAATTTCATTCGATTTCATTCCTAATGTTAAAATTAGGTGTCCTAGGCTTGCTTCTTTATTACCTCAATAGCAGACTTTCCGATTTACCCAATGGCATATCTTTTACATCTACAATTCACTATGATGCACTCTTGTTTTTAATTTTCTTAATGCCTTTAAATCTTTTTTTTGAATGGCAGAAATGGAAAGTCATTCTTCGAGATGAAGCCGTCGATCAAAAACAGAGATTACATTCTTTTCTTTCAGGCATTGTATCGGGAATCATTACTCCTGCCTATGCCGGAAATTTTATTGGTCGTATGCTCTATTTTCCAAAATCAAGTCGAAAGAAAATCATCGTCAACACAATTGCTTCTAATGGTTCACAATTTATCATCAGTATTTCAATGGGTCTCATTGCGTTTCAAATCATTTATTCTAGCTCTATTCATTTATTATATCATTTACTTTTAATTCTTGCCAACTTGAGTTTATACGTTCTCTATTTTTATGGAGATTCCATAATTGAAAAACTTCCTTTTCGATTCTTTAAGCAAATTAGTGGCGTTGTAGTTTCAAGAGGTCTGAGACATACCCTGCTATGCCTTTCAATGTTCAGGTATGGCGTTTTTGTATTACAGTTTATATTGGCACTCATGGTTTTTGATGTTGACTTCAATCCATACCTCATTATCTGGGTCATGCTGATGTTTGGTGCCATAACCATTTCCCCCTCCCTATTCATGGGGAAGTTAATTGTCCGAGAAACAGTGGCCATAACTATTCTAACTCTTTTTGGGATTGCAGCACCATCGATAATTCTGGCGGCACTTAGCACCTGGCTTTTAAATCAAATATTACCTGCTCTTATAGCTACTTTGCTTGTAAAAAAACACCATCAACATGCTTGGGTTTAGTATTCTAATTATTCTATATCTCATCTTTTACATCGTACTTATTATCGGATGGAGAAATACGCATAACCCTACCCCTTCAAAGGTTGGTTCAAACATCAAACCCTCGGAATTAACGGTCGTTGTGCCTTTTAGAAATGAATGCGATAACCTTTCTATTCTTCTAAATAACATTAATCGTTTAAAAATACTGCCCTCTAAATTCATCTTTGTTAATGACCATTCGGAGGATAATTGGTCAGAATTGTTTGAAAAAAAAAATCATGATCTGATTAAGGTTTACTCATTAAATGAGTCATCTTACGGCAAGAAAATAGCCATTCAAGAAGGCGTAAAGCACGCGGACACGAAATATATATTATGTTGGGATGCTGATATCCAATTTGAAGATAATTATTTTGCTGACGTTCAAAAACTTGAGGTAGCAGATCTCATCATACTGCCTGTCCACTTTGAATCGAATAATATTATACAATCCCTCGGTGAAATTGATTTTTATCTTGCAAATTTCGTAAATCAAGCTAGTGCTTATTGGCAAAGACCCATCATGTGTAATGGAGCAAATTTACTTTTCGAAAAAAATGCCTACTTGGAATCCATAAACCTGAATGCACATGCCCATATTTTGAGTGGTGATGATATGTTTCTATTGCGTCATATGATTAAGCAAAACAAGAAAGTGTATTGTGCGTCGAATCAGCTTTGTCGAATAACAACTCAAAGCCCTTCCTCCTTTTTAGGATACATTAGTCAAAGGACTCGATGGTTTGGAAAATCCTTATTAATCAAAGACGGGTTACTAAATTTTTGGGCCATCGTTCAATTCATTTTTACCGTTTCCTTTTTCAGTTTTTTTATTTATTGGATACTTGAAGACCCCAAAACCTTTGGCATTATATTTTTAATTAAATGCGGGATTGATCTGTCATTTCTTTCGGTATATTTCTTTTCAATAAAGAAAAATACCTTGACGCTACTTATTCCGTTTTATGGATTGCTATTTCCTATTTACAACCTATTTATTTTATTTTCCTTCTATTTTAGAAAGCAGAAATGGAAAGGCCGAAAGCTTTATCAATAGTGATTCAAGAGATTCTAATTATATTCGCAGCATGAACATTTTAATGGTCTGTTTAGGTAACATTTGTAGGTCTCCATTAGCCGATGGTTTGCTCAGACATAAAGTAGAGCGCGATGGCATTACCGCTTTAGTAGATTCGGCAGGCACTGCAAATTATCATACTGGAGGACCTCCCGATGAACGAATGACCGAAACGGCAATGGGTAATGGGATAAATATCTCCTCCCTTCGCGCACGTCAATTTGAAGTTTCAGATTATGATACTTTCGACCTCATTTATGTCATGGACAAATCGAATTATCACAATGTAACCCGATTGGCCAGAGATGAAAATGACATTAAAAAAGTCAAACTGATTTTAGACGAACTTGGACATTCCAATAACATTCAGGAAGTTCCAGATCCCTATTATGGTGGACAAACAGGGTTTGATCATGTATTTGAATTATTGGATAAGGCAACTGATGTAATCATTGAAAAATTAAAAAATGGCTAAAACTGGAAATTTATATATCATTCCAAATACACTTGGAGGGGAATCCCTAGAGGACATTATACCGAGCGAAGTAACCTTGAAAGCATCGGGCATTCGACATTTTATCGTAGAAAACCTCAAGTCTTCAAGAAGATTACTGCGAAAAATGGATCGTCAATTCCCCATTGATGAATCCATGTTTATTGAAATGAATAAACGGAGTACCGAGCAAGACACCATGAAAGGATTACAGTGGTTGATGGCGGGAAATGATGTAGGAGTAATTTCTGATGCAGGTTGTGCCTGTGTTGCAGACCCTGGAGCTGACATCGTATCACTGGCCCATTCACAAAAAATTGCGGTAATTCCATTGGTGGGTCCATCATCTATTTTACTTTCTCTAATGGGTAGTGGGTTTTCAGGACAAAACTTTAGCTTTCACGGTTATCTGCCGAAAGACAGAAAAGACCGAATCAAAACATTGAAGATCTATGAATTCGAGTCAAGAAAAAAAGGATATACTCAAATATTCATGGATACACCCTACAGAAACATGAATGTTCTCGAGGATTTATTGAATGAGCTTGCGGATCACACACAGATTTGTATTGCTTCAAACATCACACTACACAATCAACGTATTCGAACGATGAGTGTGGAAGACTGGAGAGAAAATGCCTACGACTTGAGCAAATCTCCTTGTGTGTTTTTGATTGGATAACATTATTTACAAAGATTCTTTGACCTACAATTTTAATTTACTTGAATTGTTGTATGCTTGAATCGCTTTAACCATTTTACGTGGTACGATTCCAAGAATAATTACCCCGGATAAGCAAGTGGCTAAACTAACATATGTAGTGTTAGAGATATTAATCTCCGATGATGTCCAACTATACTGATTCATGGAATATGTGAAAATACCCAAACCCGCACCCAACATTCCGATACCCACAAAAAGTAAAGTTCGAGAAGTTTTCAAATGCTGCATACTAACAATATTACTTTTTAAATCTTCTTTTAAGTTTGAATAACTCGTGCGCTTCACAAAAGATTCATCATAGTATACCAGCCTAAAGCTTTATTGGGGTTTACAACAGACGAGTTTGAATATACAGAAACCTTACCATCTATAGCTCGTTTTTGAAATCCAAGTGGAGTTTTAGCAAAATTTCCTTTGTTGTTATGATAAAACATCACCGTATTTAATTCATAAGCCATTTCATCTAAAAATAATACCACCCCTTTTTTTTTATAACTTTATTGCCGTTAAGCTTCTTTCCATTCTCGAAAATTATAAAATCTTTTGACTTTGGCTCTGTTTGCGAGAAAATAGCAACTGGAGACAATGCGGTAATAAGATAAATGAATAGTATTTCCACTTTCATGAGATTAAATATAACTAAATTATCGGAAAAAAATCTTAGATATAATAAGTTGGATAAGTAGCAAATTTTTATCGATAATGAAGAGGAGGAGCCTTTGATTTTATATTTAAAGACATAAAAAAACCCCCAACTACAAGTAGTCAGGGGTCTTAAGATCGGCGTCGACTTACTCTCCCATCCTCAAAAGGACAGTACCATCAGCGCAAGCAGGCTTAACTTC
>Ga0206130_10004886_pt1 | contig 16198 bp, 15 predicted proteins | sample Helgoland_Spring_9_FD_148637 | JGI IMG/M metagenome (GOLD analysis project Ga0206130, IMG submission 148637) | Pelagic subsurface seawater microbial communities from Kabeltonne, Helgoland, North Sea - Helgoland_Spring_Bloom_20160512_1 | ecosystem: Environmental > Aquatic > Marine > Epipelagic ... | reverse complement strand
ATCCTTAACTCCCGCCCAGGCGGATCGCATCCTAGCGCACCCGCTCAGCGGACGGCCGCTGTGGCTGATCACTTTACTGGAAGAGTTGCGCCTGTTTGGCGTGCATGAAGAACTGGAAGCACGTCTGCACACGCTGCTTTTCGACCCTCCCAGTAAGGCCGCCGGCGAAGCCCCGACCATTGACGACGTGTATGAGCATGTACTGGCGCGGATCGAAGAAGACATCGACGAGGACTACGAAGTGGCCGCCTTCAAGGCGCTCTGGGCGAGTTATGATGGTCTCGCCCGCAGCGAATTACTGGAGCTGACAGGCATGCCGCCCGCCAAATGGGCAGAGATACAGAATGCGCTCGACGAAAACCTGTTCGAGTCCGGCGGGCAGATTACCTTTGGTAACGATTTCATCCGTAAAGCGGTCGAAGATAGACACCTGCCAACAGACGAGGATAAACGTGCCGCACACAGCTGGCTGGGCGAGTGGTTTGAGGGGCGTGAGGTCACCTTGGACGTGGCGCAGGAGAGGGTGCATCAATGGCGCGAGGCAGGGGATCAGGAGCGCTTGCGTGCCTGTTTGTTGGAGATCGGTGTGTGTAGAGCGTTTATGAATACGATTGAGCGACACTCTGCCATTTTTAGTGCATGGAAGGTGTGTGGCGTTAGTTGTAGGGATGAGGTCTTAGGAATCTATGCGAAAGCCGTTGACGAGTGGGGTGCTATTGCTGGCCCAATGTTCGACCATGCATTAGCAACTCAAACGGCGCAATTCTTTGCCATTTACGATCGTCATAGCCAATACCGATCTTTAACCGAAAAGTTGTATCAACTGGCATTGGATAGTCTTCAGTTAGAGCATGGGTCTAAAAATGCCAAAACACTGGAGGCAGTCTATAACTTGGGGTTCTGTAAACATATTTATGGTTGCAATGATGAAGCACTAGCTTTTTTTCGCCGTGCGCAGCATGGCTTCGAAAAAGTATTTGGAGCTGAATCCCTTAAAACTCTTGGGGCAGCAGAGAGTGTGGTGCAGTGCTTAAGTTCAGGGAAGCCTGACAAGGAAGAAAAACTTGCGCTACTCAAACGAATATCAGCGGGTTATGAGAAGATCCTAGGCGCTGAGCATACTGATACGCAGCGTATTTCAGATGAGCTATACAATCTACTTTATACACGCACTCTCAAAGACTATCGTATTGAGTTGAATGAGTTAGACATGGCATTAGGAGCAAAGCATCCGTTCACAATAAAGCGATATAATCGGATTGGTTTGAACTTGCAAAGAGCGGGCGATTTTGTGGAAGCTGAAAAATTATTGCGTCGTGCATTAGCTGGGCATGAAAGTCTTTTCGGGGTAAACTCTCCGTTGACAATTAACGTCTCAGTTAATCTGGCCTCTTTATTGTGTAAGACAAGTCAGCTTGATGAAGCGGAAGTGCTGTTTCGTAGGGCATGGGATCATCGATCGACATTATTTTATAGCTTATTAGCCCAACTATTCTCTAGGTTTTTGGATCTATTAAATGAAAAAGGTGATACAGAAGGTGAGATTGAATTACGCAGTAGCTTTATAGGATGCTATTCTGAAAAATTAAAAATTGGCGAAGACCATCGTTTTTCGTTGGATAACGTAATTGCGCTGGCCAGTCTTTTAAATAAATTAAAACGACGACCAGAAGCCTTGCAAATTTTGAGTCAAAGGGCTGCGGTGTCTGGCCCAGCAGCCGACGCGGTTGCCTACAATCTCGCCTGCTATGAATGCCTTGAGGGCAACACAGACGAAGCTAAGCGCCTGATCGCTGAACACCTGAAGAAACATCCCGAGAACAAAGAACAGGCGCTGGCCGACGAGGACTTCACCTCAATCCGTGATTTTATTAAAACATCGCCTAATTCTAAAAAAACGAGCTATGATACCGCACCACCTGAAAAATAATACAGCTACGATCCGAGCCATTGGGGTCGATGCGCACCGCATTCCGTTCAACTCGGCGACTTGGGAGCGTCAGTTGGGAAAGACGGCAGTTTGGCAGCAGTTCCGCAGTCAAATCCCTACTGATTCAATCACGCGGGGGGATCTCTTTGCGATGGCTCGGGAGGCGGACGCAGCGGAGCGACTGCAGGTTCTATTTGTAGCGAGTATGGTTTGGGGCTATGGTGAGGTTGGTTATGGAGCCTGGCGTAGCCGTGCAGCTTTGGAGGCACCGCAACTCGGTGAGCAGTTGGAGATGCTTGCCGCCAAATTGCTGAGTGGTGATCTCGTAGGTGCCTGCCGTGCGGTGTCGATACCCCGAGTGGGACCGGCCTTCTGCACAAAGCTATTTTATTTCCTCTGCCGGGGTCGAGTGCAGCGTTTTCCGCTGATACTCGATACCGTTCTGATGAATGCCTTTGAGCAACTGCTTGGTCTGGATGTTGGGGACTATGCAAAAGTAACGCGTAAGCATGGGAGGGTCACCTCAATACGAGCGTGGCCAGAAGGCTACCAGCGCTATGTCGAGCAGATGCACGATTGGGCCGATGCGCTGGATTGCACGGCGGATCAAATCGAACTGTTTTTATTTCAAACTCAAAAGGCGTCTGATTTAAGCGGACAATCTCAGCATCATTAAAATTAACCAAAACAACAGTTATGATCAAACTATTTAGCAACGGGTGCGAAGGCACTACTCAATTGAAAGCCGAGCCCTTCAAGCCAACCGCAGTTCTTGAGGATTTTGTGAATTTGATGAACATGCTCTACGATGGACAAGGAAATCTTTTTGAAATCAAAAATATAAAGATGAAACAATCTCGTTGATTGGCAGCACTTATCTGCTTTCGGCCGCAACTGATTGGGAAGTTGGTGAATTCGACCTCGATTCTTTCCAACAGATCATTGATGGACTAAGATCAAGTTATGGCGAAGCCGTCGATTTAGTGAAAAATGGGGTTTTGGCTCAGGATCCTGGCACTATAGCTTTAGGGGAATTCCTTGCCCCCTTGATCGCTCCAAGTCAGAAGGTGGTAGTACAGCTTACTGACCCCGAATACGGTAACACCGAGTTCATCATAGAAACTTAAAAAGCAACAAATCTGGCGAGCATACATGAATTCTTTTTTAGTGAAGCGCCCGATCGCCGCGCACAACAGTTCCAGTTAACAGGAAGTCGATCCAATGAAATTACTTAAAGTGCTAGTCCTTGCCTTTGCTTGCTTGGCGATGTTTGGATGCGTCAGTCGGCCCCAGGCGGTTCGAGTGTTCGACATCCCTTATCAGAGCGAGTATTATAAAGTGCCCGCAGGCGAAGTCTGGCAATTGACTTGGACCTCGCCCTATCAGAGAGGAGAGGTGCACCCAGCATATGATGTCCGCGTGTTGGGCCAATGTTACACGAGCGGGGAGCGGGGCACGAGTCTGCATGCCTTTGCTGTGGGCGAGGACGGCATGCTGGACATTTCAGCGGGTTACAGGTCTGTCGCGGAGATTTGGGTGCCAGCTGGGAGTGAGTTTTACCTGAAGAATGAGTTCGTTCGGGTGAGAGTGGAAGTGCATCAGAGCGCTTTCGAATATAATTATTAAGTAATTTAAAATTAACACGAATACGCTCCTAACCCTCAAAAGCTGCCAGCCGATTGCAAAGCCCATTTTTATCATTTTTGCCGCAGGCACACCGATCATATATTTTGCCATCCAATGTCCGTTGAATTCCATATTTTAGGTTCAAGTAGTGGGGGTAACTGTGCGCTGTTAAAAACGGGTCACACTAAGGTGCTCATTGATGTCGGCTTCTCTGCAAAGCGTATAGGCGTGCTGCTCGAAGCGGTTGGAGAGTCACTAGACGCCATTGATGCCGTCTTTTTAACTCACGATCATAGCGACCATGCGCAGGGTGTTCGCGGTCTCGCCAAGCGCGCGGACTTACCAGTGTTTGCCAATCGCAACACAGCCGAGGCCGTTCAGACTAAACTAACTAAAAAAGTATGCTGGCAGATTTTTCAAAATGGAATGGAGTTTATCTTCCGCGATCTCAAGGTGCGCTCATTTTGCATCCCCCACGACGCATACGACACCGTCGGCTTCACCTTCGCCTGGGGCGAGGAGGGGGACCTTTTCTCACCACCACGCAGCCTCGCATGGGTGACCGACCTCGGTTACGTGCCCGAGTACGTTAAAGAGCATATCCGCGGTGTACAGACACTGGTCATCGAAGCGAATTACGATGAAGACTTACTCGAACGCGACGAGCGCCGGCCTCGGTCAACGAAACAACGGATACGAGGACGGCACGGGCATTTATCCAACCATGCTGCCTTCGAACTGGTCGAAGCACTCTCAACTTACGGGACTCTGGAAAAAGTGTATCTAGCTCACTTAAGTAAGGACTGTAACAGTATTGAAATCGTCCGCGATAAATTTGCCTGCCTAGAACAGAAGCTAAGTATCGACATCATTGATCCAGAAGGCGGTATAGCTCCTGCTCCAACGCGTCTAACTTGTTAAGGTGCACCGCTGAACAACACCGTTGAGAAACTAAAACCATCTAAAAAGTTAGCCCTGCAAGGCGAGACGAGTCGGTTTAAAAAAAGGCGCCTCGGATAATATTGGCTGCACGCAATGAGTGGATGAGCTTTTTAGCACCTCACTCATACAAAAAAACGCACAGAGATTTCGAAATCGTAAGCGCTAACGGGACCTTATAGCACTCTGGATTTCAGGACATAACATGCGTTCTCAACAGTAATTTTTTTTATTGGCAATTACGCAGTGATTTATTTTCATGCAACCTTAGAGCATGCATCTGATCGTTCTCGGTTTCTCCAGGTCAATAAATCACAAGGCAGGCAATATGTTATGAGTAGTTACGAAAATCCCAATGAGAGGTTAACCTTACTACAGAAAAAACTTTCTGCATGGAAGAGCGAGCTTCGTGACGATATCAAGTGTATCCCTAGACTTGAGGTACTGCGCGATGAATATAAACAGGTGGCAGACTATTTGCAGGATAAAGCAGGCGAAATAGAGGAGGCCTTCCGAGAACTAGTTGAGTATCGATTAAAGTATGAAAATAGCCTCACTTCTCCAGGGCTATTAGGTGTGCTTTTGTCCTATCTTGTGATGCCTTTCTGTTTGGGAGCTTCTTTGATACACTTTCTTACGAAGCGTACAGAGCGCGCCGTTGACCTAGCATGTGATTATTTCGATAGTCTCAAAGAGAAAGCAGTCATAAATACGGATATCTGCCAGGAGAGCTTGTATATCCGAATGCTGAATGGGCTGGGTTCGACAGGACAAATAGTTCCCAAGGGGGTAGAGGGCTTGGAACATAACGGCATCAAGGGTGGGGGTCGAAACTGGAGTTCTCCTAACTGCGATGTTAATACATGGGTTTTTTCGGTTGTTTACTTAACGGTGCTGTCGATGTTGCTTTTTTCAGTAGCGGATGAGGTATATGCATGCTTCCCCGCCTGGTTAGTGGCATCGGAATCTATTACTGCAGCTTTGCAGATGTTTGCATTCGTGCCGTCGGAATCGTTATTTCATGGTCTTTTAGTCTTATTATTGCCATACTTTTTGGGGAGATTTAGTGCTTCAGGGTTTGCGAACGGGAAGTTAGTTTTCTTATTTTTAGCACCTTTGCTAGGATTGCTTCTGCTGCAAGCCTTACATTGGTTGCCTGTTGGCGTAAGCGCAGTTTACTATTTAATAGCAGGCTTGTACGTAGTTGCCTTTTGTATTTATCGCAGCGATTCGTCTAGCTCACCGATCGCAATATGGCGAGATAATCGACGTCTATTAAAAAATGAATCCATAAAGGGTGACAAAAAGGAACTACTCGACCGTCTGTATTTTAGGCGGACTAATGAGCTCAATATTTGGCATGATGAGATTCAGTCTAAAGAAGATCTCATTGAATCAAATCAGAACAATGATATACCGAGGATTCAAAATAAGATCGAAAAACTACAGAGTGAGATTGATGTGGAAAATGCTCGGTGGGAAGCGCTCAGTAATCTTGAGAAATTGAATGAGATTAAGGCGCATGAAAAAATTGAGACTCTGAGAAATAAGCAAGAAAACGATGATTTAGTCGCCAAAGAGTTGATGGAGTCTTCTAAACGCCAAGCTGCTGCTGCTGAGCGCCAAGCCGCTGCAGCTGAGCAACAGGCAAATTTTGCGCGTGATGCTGCTTATAGTGCTTGTGAACAAACCCGTTTGCTACAGGAGGCGGCAGATAAATGCTTTCATTGTGGTGCATCCAAAGGTATCCTAGGAGTCTGTAAAAGTAGTCCAGACGGTTACCATTCCTTCTAGTCTGTCACCTCATCTTTTTGAGTTCGACTTTCCATGTTTTCAGCAGCACAAATTCATTATCCCTAGGAAATCCGGTTGTTGATGGTGGAGGCTTTTTGTGAACCTTTTACCTTCTGCAGGCTTGCGTGCTTAGGCCACCAACTCAAAGACTATAGACCTAGTATGGCGTGGATAGTAATCAATACTGGCGATTCTGGGGGTGATAACTCACAAGGTTGCCTTATGGTCGGGCAGCATCTTTTTTTCACGCTCGGACTTGGAGGGTATGGAGGCTATACGCTCGGACTTTTGTGCTTAAATATACTAAGTGCCAACGGGCTTTTGTGGGATGAGTGGCTTGGAGGCTATTTTGGGTTGATCTTAGCATATGTCGTACTACCGCTGATTGGCATGTATTTCATTGGACGAAACTTGCTGGTGGGTATTGTTATTTTTAGTCTAATTGTTTTTGGTTTTATCTCACTGATAATTCTAAACAAATTTGGCTTTGTTTCGACCTCAGAATGTAATGAGTTTTTTGAGTGTTTAGAAAAATGGTTGAACTAACATTTGCAACTGGGGTGTTGTTTGCATCACAGCGAATACTTTCACCTGATGATATTTACTGGGTTCCGCGCTGTTCGCTTTTTTGCTTTAACTAAATGAGTAATCCTCCTTAATAAATTGCTTATGAGTCAATTTATACACTGTGGATCTAGTTCTTTTGGTAGCGGCTGTGTGCACAGCGCCGACCGCAAACATAAACATGCTGAGCCGGGGAAGTGCGTTTATTGCGGATCATCTTCCTAAGATAGTGGATGTATACATAGTCCAAATAGAAGGCATCTGCATTAATGAAAACCCTTTCAAAATCTCTACTGAATTTATCTGCGGTGGGTTATGGCAAATTGAAGAGCCACCGTTTACTCGGTACTTCGGTTGCCGCGACGCTCACTTTTGGGCTGTTTGGGTATAGCCAAGTTTTTCCTGACTTTGGCTTTTTGACTTTGCTCTACATGACTGTGCAGCTTTTTCTGCTAGATTCGCAGGTGTTTGATGTGAGTGATGTTATGGCAGAGAGTGGTGGGGTGCCGTGGGCACTCGAACTATCGCGTTGGATGGCGGCGGCTTTGACGTTTTATGGTCTTATCTTTGCCGCGTCGAAGCTCTTACGTCGTTCTGGTGACAAGTATCGAATTGAGCAATTGGACGGCCATTCGGTGGTCTTCGGCGCCGACGAGATCACTGCGGATTTCTTAGAGGAGGTGCATGCCCTTGGGCAGGAATGCGTCTTGATCTCCTCTTCTGATTCACTGCTTGAAAAGTGGCGTTCGCAGGGGCATTTTGCTGTGGATGTTGACGCGGGGGCGCATGCGACGCTTCAATTAGATGATCTGCTCCAAGCAGGTCTTCCTAGGGCGAAGGATTTTTATATTCTAGACACGGATGACGCCGTGAATCTGCGAGCACTGTTGCTCGCGGCCAAGGTTGACGGCAGCTGCTCGATCAAATTACGGCAGGATGAGCCGTTTGCCTGCGATCTACTCCAGCGTCACTCATTATTTCTTGATCAGAGTCAACATCAACTGCGAGTGATCAGTGTTGAAAAACAGCGGGCGCGGCTTTTGTTGCAACAGTGTCCACTGGAATCGGACGCACAGCAGGGCTTGGCGACTGAAGTCCACTTGGTGCTGCCGCACTTTGGGGCTTTTGAGAAATCAGTGGCGATTCAAGCAGCGCTGATTGGTCATTATAAGAGCGGAAAGCGCGTCAACCTGTGGCTCTCGTCTCCATCGGCACGTGCGCAATTAGTCGCTGATTTCCCCGAAATATCCCGCTGTCTCGATATACGTCTGGTCGGTCAAGACGGAGTCGAATCTGTTGCGGCGATTGGCCGTGTCTGCGGGCCGGATGCATTTGTCACGGTTTTGTATGCCCACCTATCGGTAGAGCAGGCTTATTTACAGATGTTGCGTCTCGAAGAACGGTGGGCATACAAGTGTGGTTTTCGCATCATTGCGAGCGGAGCCTATGGCGATGAGACGTCCCTGGTGAAGGGGCGCCCGAATATCGATTGCGTCCCTCAGCCTCGAGGTCTGGTTACCGAAGCCGCGTTAGTTCAAATTGACCGGGTAGCCCAAGCGATTCACAAGACATGGTATGAGGGCAATCAACTTCGTATCGACGAGGCTCAAACCAAGGGAGAACTTGAAACTGTTGAGAAACTCAAATCCAAAGCGACTTTTAAGCTGTGGGACGATTTATCTGAAGAGCAGAAGGACACTAATCGTAGTGCTGCCGATCACATCGAGGTAAAAATAAGGGCCGCGGGTCTGAATCCCAAACAGCCGGACATTAAAGAGGTCTGGTCTAAACTCGATGCTAGGGCGCTGGAGATGCTTTCACGGATGGAGCATGAGCGCTGGGCGGCTCCGCTCTGGCTGGCGAATTGGCAAGTGGGTGAGCGAGACGATGTGCGACGAAAACACAACAATTTGGTCCCTTATGATGACTTGGATCAATCCACAAAGGATTATGATGCCGAGCAAGTTTGTGAGGCAGCTAAATACTGCGCGGAGTAATTCACGTAGTTTAAATTAATTATTATGCTCAACAAAGGACAATGGATTCTAGCGGCCAGTTTTATTGCTGTCATTTTCGGCGGCTCATTCGCATTTTGGTGGGTCGAGGATGGCTGGACGTGGCTGGACGCGCTCTACATGACGATCATTTCAGTGACGACAGTCGGCTACGGTGAGGTACAGCCGCTTTCGTCTGCCGGTCGAGTCGTGGCGATGATCGTCTTATTGGCAGGCTTAGGTATATTTGGTTTTGTGATTTCGCAGGTGACTAGTTACGCCGTGGGTGGTGCGCTCGAAGGGTCGGTGCAGCGCAGACGGACTGCCGCCTCTGCCAGAAAACTCTCTGGGCATACTGTGATTTGTGGTCTGGGTGGTCGCGGCTATGCGCTGGCTTATGGGAATTCGCGATGTGTCGTGATTGAACCCAATTCTGAGAATCCTGTGGCTGCTGAAGAGAAGAAAAATAAGCGCTTAGTATTGCATGGTAATGCGCAATATGCGGAATTCCTAAAAATGTCGGGTGCCGAACGTGCAAAGCAGATTATTGTCGTGGCAGGAAAGGACAGTGATAACCTCGAAATTGCTGGGACCATCAGGGAGCATTTAGGTGCTGCCAGTCCTGTGCAGGTCATTGCCGCGGTTGAAGCATATGCGACGCGTGATTGTTTTGCGGATCCACTCCATTTGAAGGGAATCGATCTTTTTGGCTTTAGAGAGCAGTCGTTGCTGGAACTTGCACAGTCTCTGGCGCTGGATTTTGCCCAGGAATGGGATCGATTACCGGAACAGCCACTAAGTATCGTCTTGCAAGTCGATGGGCCACTTTTGGAGGAAGTTATCCGCGTCTTTGCGATGGTGTTTCAATTAGGAGGTTTGAAGCCGCTGAATATCGTGGCTTATGGTGTCTCTCAAGAATCTCGCAGTAATTTTGAAGCCCGTTTTCCAGAATACGAGCGCTGTTGCCTGGTTACTTGGCATGAAGCAGAATTCACCGTGGCTGCGGACGGCGTAATGCCGCCCGATTTCGCGTTCTTTTTTGCAAATTCTGTAACACGAGTCACAGAGTTGGCACAGCGTTGTATCCGATCTATACCTGGGATGTCGCCCAGTCGTGTCTATGCTTGCTTAGAGCAGAGTGGGGCGACTGCGAAAATCGCGCGTGAGTTAGCGAATGGAGGGAACGGTCCATGCATAGTCTCGCTCTATGATTTGCTGGCACGTAAAGACGGCTTAGTCAGTTACGCTATGGATGATGAGGGCTGTAAAATGCACGAGGCTTACCGCTCTACAGCAGAACACGCAGTTTCGCCCTGGGAAGAGCTTTCCGAATTCCATCGAAATTCCAACCGGCTGGCGGCGCTGCAACAAGCAGTTTATAAACGAGTGTGGGCAGTTTGTTCAGTCACTTCTGACAAAGTAGAACTCCTCGAATTTCTCTCGCAGTGTGAGCATTTGCGCTGGATGGCATTCCATCTCATGTGTGGCTACCGACTGGATCAGCGTCAGTGCCACCGAGATCAATGGCAACGGCTCAAAGTGCATCCTAATTTGCTCGGCTACGAAGCGTTGAGTGAGGAGGATCGAGAGAAGGATCGAGTTAATGTGCGTGCAGCTCTCGCTGGAATCTGCGACCTGTAGCTTTTTAAAGTAGTTGTTGTGGTTTGAATGCTAGAGTTTCAAACGGGTTTTTATTGCACTTTCGCAGCCAGCTGTTTTTTAAATGTTACAGCGTTAATTAGTTTGTTAGCAGAATTCCTGCTAAACTGCCAGTGTACTCGTCAAGTAATTACAACGGTGTAAGCCTTCGAATCATTTAGTTATTAACCAAATTATAGTTTAAATACAATGGCATGGAATTGGGATTCATTAAGGGAAAGATGGGTATCGGATGAACAGCTCGACGCAGAGGCTTCGGATATTTGGAGCGCTTTTGGTGCGGTGACAGCTGCAATCATATCTATTTGTGTATATGTTTATGTGGATAACCTGGTCGGAGAATCTGGTTTCCTGCTTGAATTTCTAGGCAAATGGCAGAAATGCTTGGCAATTGCTTCTGCGATTTTCTGCTTTTGGGTACTCTACCTTTTGAGAGTGTTCCTCGCGCTGTTATTTTGTTTAGGAATCGCCGCTGCCGTTATCTGGGCGATTTTCTGGAATAACGAAAGCAATGAGACTGCCATTGATGGTATCCCGCCAAGTGAGGTTGCCTCGCTTAGTAAGCAGCAGGCTGGAATATCTTCGAATAGTCCCAACGGTCAAGGCGCAGTTGTAGAGGCTGCACCAAAGAATACAGTTGGATTAAAGCAGCCCAGCAGACCTTCGAGTGATGCGCCCATCTCGGCTCGAGCAGAATATGCGACCCTTTGGACTAAATACTTGACCAGTCTGCTGGACTTGTTGCTAAGCGACCAAGCTTGGGTGGAGTTGAATAGTTCGGTGAAAACATCTCTCGATTCTGTGGCTCATTTAAATGCCTATGTTGATGAGCTTTGGCTACAATTTGATCAGCTGAATGCTACGGTTCAGAATTCGAGCACTGGCAGTTCACAGGCGCAAATGCAGCGTTTTGAATTTTTGGACATAACAAAAAAAGAATTATCTAGAGCGAGTGACGGAATCATTGCTTTTGAGATGTTTTGCGAGGATCTGCAGTCAGCATTGGTATCTTCTTACGATTCGAAAAGCTCTGTTTGGACGGGAGGGCGATACGAGACGAATTTCATTTACCCACCTGATTTTGCTAATCTCTGGCGTAAACGTCTTGCGAAGCTCACAGGCCATCTTCAGTAATTTCTTTAAGATTATGTTAGGTAAGCTAAATACATACGGCAATTTGTTGATTGTTGGCCTGCTCTTCAATAGCGGTTGTGCGACAGATTCGGGACCATCGACCCATTCGAGTAGTCGGAAAGCTCAGGTAACGCCGTCATCGACCTACCAAGCAACGCCAGCGACGACTCGAGTTCAGTCGCGATTTATTCCGGAATTGAGTAAAATACTAGATTCATATTCTCCTGTTGTGCCGATTGATTCGAGAGAGGTTTATTCTTGGAAGAGAAGCTTGGGGCGTGCACTCAGCTTGGATATTCAAAGTATTGCGAGAGGTTCTGGGACGTCTGGCGAGCTTGGCGTATTACTTAAACAGGTGATCGATCGTTACGAATCCGCAAGCCTTAGAGCGGTTGAAGATTTTGAAGCTGAATCGAAATCAGCAATTGCCGTGAATCCTATTCCTCGTGAGCAATATGAGTCCATGGTGAATGCTTGGATGGATATTTCAAACTTGAACAGTCGCATCGATGCCTTTGGTGCTTGGGTAGATGGCGTTTTACAAGCATTCACCGTGGACTTGCAGTTGGCAGGAGATAAGATTGCCGTCAATAATCTCGAGGCCGAGGTGGTGGATTATCTTAACTAGGTTTAACGATGAAAGCTGACATTAGTAAAGCGCTCTTTTTGGACCTCGCCTTCATTGTCATTGCAGCCCTCGTTTTGTTGGTTAAAGACCCAAGCCTTGTTTTGGTCATAGACGATTCAGAGGTTGATGTGGCGATTAAGTCATTAGCAGTAGAATCTGGAACAAATACGGTCTACGAGGATACGACTGTCCCAGGAGAAAGTTTATTTTTAAGAGTCGGCACAGGTGAAGTATGGGAAGTCCAGATTGAGGACGTCTTACAACCAATCCAATTTAATGAGCTCGAACAGCGTCTCAAATCAATGGCGGCAGATGGGGAGCGTGTTGTTGTATTGCAGCCTCAGAAAAATGCCGATTATGGCACTTATGTGAAGTGGCGTAATCGCTTGCTTAGCTACGTAAGGAATGGAACAATTCAACGAATCGAGGAAATTTGATGATTAAACAAGAGGAGCAAGGGAAACCAGATGAGCTGACCGCGGCGGTAAATGCGTTACCAACAGTCAATGCTAACCCAGTGCGAAAGTTGCTATGGATTTACCGTTCTATTGCACTCATTATGGTTGCGCTGCTTTCATGGAAAACAATCAGTTTTACTTACGATGCGACCCGAAAGTATCAGAATCCTCGGATCGTGATCAGAGAGGCTGTGGCCTTCGAGATGCCTGAGGGAGCTGAGGTCCCTTTCAATGAGAAGGTGCCTGCCCATCAGCTAGATTCGTATTCTGATATTTTTGCTGAGATTGAAACAGGCCAAGAGCGCGAACTTCCTTTAGAATATTTGGGTTGGTCTCTTTATAATTGGAATAGCAGTTTAGGGTCCTGGGAATTATTAGTCGAACAGAGGAAGCTTTCATTTTTCTGGATCTATACGGGAAATGCGGTGGATTCGCCATATTACTTTATTGAGTGTTCCGTCCGCCCCGGCCGTTTCGCTGGGCACGAGTTCATCACGCCTGACGAATTTGATCGCGCGTTCCAGGCAGACGCTTCTTTAGCTGAATCTGCGGCTTTCCTACTTATATTACCGCAGAAAGACAAAAAGTCCGAGCAAGATAATCAAGCCACGGTTAAAGCGAATTCGCCTACGCTGCCCAATGCGGCGACTCCCGAGGATTCAGCGCCGTTCCCCCCAGAGGAGCGGTCGGCGCCCGATTCCGAAGCTTTAGAGCCGATGGAGGTGCCAGCTCAGCCAATGGCGGAAGCCCCGAAAGCGCCCATCAACGATTCGGAGACTGAGGGTGGCTTATCGCTACTGGAAGAAGTCGATTTGAGGACAAGTATCAGTGGCACAGGAAATGTACCGGAAAGAGCGACTGTGGGTAACAGCTCAAGTGCGAAAGTCGGTGGGTCAGATAAGACTACATCTGGAGAATCCACGGCTATACCCCCGCGTAAGAGTGTGATGGATGAGCTCAGCCCTTTGTCTGAGTTTAAAGGAGTACTTCCCGAAATGGAAATATCGGTCATTTACGGAGATGGGCTGAGCCCTAATAATGTGGCTACGATTCTGAAAAAGTATCGAATGGCATTTTATGCCCCTACCCAAGCTGGATTTATTGGGCTCGATGGCGCTTGGACCTGCTATTCGTTCGCGGATCGCAAGACTTATACGGAAGATGGAAGCGAGATCGCTGTTATTTCGAAAGAGTTTGGAAATATCCTCTGGGATCCCAGCAGTTCTACGAACACTATTTTATCTAGCGTTGTCAGCGATCGTCTACCGATTGATTTTGGAGGAGATTATGAGAATGGTTTAATTATGCTGGGTTCAGCGCTGTTGACCGCCAACGAGGCAATCGAGGGGTTTGCTGGGGGCAATGCTCATAGGTATTCAAGCCCTGTTTACTCGGTCCAGTTGCGCTTGGTTGCTGGCGGGATCGTGACCGCTGAGGTTAAGGAAGTGAGGGAATCAAGATGAATCGATCATTGGTAGAGGAGAAACTGATCTGTCGAGTGCCGCACAGTATTTATCGGATCGGCGCAATTGTTCTAGGGTTGGGATCAATAGGTCTGATTTGGTGCTTCGAGTTCTGGGTGCCCTACGAATTCCGAAATTACTTATTCAATGTCTTGCAGAGTACGGGATCGCTTTTCGCATGGCTATTATCTATTATTTTTTTAGTAGGTGTCTCGGTGACCCTTGAACGGATCGCCTTCATACTAGTGTATTCCCTTTGGTCGACTAGAATCCGTTTTAATGGGCAGAATCACTCGGAAAAAGTAATGTACGATGAAGCGGGTGATTATGGGGGTGTCGACCACAACGCTAGAAACTACACCATTCAATACATACGGGCATGCGTTGAATTTAGTAACGACGGTGGTAAACATAGCATCGATATTCGTTCTCAGGGGAAGTTGCGCGCGAGAGATCTAACGCTCGATGGAGTGGATTTAAGGCGAGGCATTCAGGCGCTCGAAGTATGCGCTTTGTTGGCCCCTACAATCGGATTCATGGGGACCTTGACTGGACTAGTCCAAGCTTTCAGCGCGCTTGGCTCTGGTGCAGGTTTGAATGCAGCTTTATCAGGATTGGGCGTTTCGATGACCACTTCTTTGATTGGTGCCGGCTTATATGTTTTATTTATCCTTGCAGATTCGTTGCTCAAAACGTGGGCTGCGAGTGTCGAGGATAACGCATTTGCGTTCTACCGGCATTATCTTGACCTTGAGAGCTAGGCCAGATCATTTTCCATGAAATTATTTTAAAACTAAACAACCCCAGCAGATTGAAAATATGAAAATTAAAAAATACTTACTTATCTTAGCTATAGCTCTTAACGCTATGGCTCTAAACGGCCAAAGTTCCAGCGACGGCCTTATGGGCACAAAGAAGCTTAGCGAAGTTAAAGAAACGGCCAGTGCCGCGATCGAGAAATCGATCCGTTACGTCAAAATTAACGAAAACGATATTAAGAGGCAAATAGCCGACTTGCAGGATACCGAGAAAAGGCTGAGTGATCTGAGTGCAAATGAATCGAGGATTCCGGCAGCTCGCCGATCGGCTATGCAGAAGCAATATCTGTCTAAAAAGGCTACCATCGTTGAGTCGATCATAGAATCGCTCGACAATGCGTCGGAGGAAATAGAAAACCTCGCAGGGGATCTGCAGGGCTCAATGAGTGATGTCGGTGTGGCTGAATCCTACATGGCCAAGTACCAAGAGGCAGACAGCGAGGTGTCTCGCCTAAAATCAGATGGACGAAAAACAATCACAGAGTTGGAAAAATTAGATGCAGACTATAAAGCCTTGGATCCGTCTGATTCTAATCGCCGCGAGGTACGTAAACAACTTAGAGAAGCAAAGCGTAACCTGCAACACGCCGCGCAGCAACTCGTTCACAGAAAGCGGGTCAGCGAGTATTTGGCAAAAATGGCAGATTTTGCCGATAAATATAAGGACATAATTGCTAACCGGCAGGAGCAAATTTACGATGTGGTCGATGGCTTTGATATCATCCACTTCAAATTCAAGAATGAGTTGGAGATGATCCGACTTCAGGAGCAGGCGGTCGGGCTGACTGCGATGCCAGAGGGCTTGGCTGATTTGGGCAGTACTCTTAAGGTGCTCGAAGGGGTTGGCGGCCAGTTGTCCGAGGGTCAATTGATTTTCCCATCCATGCCAGCAGAGGGTGAGGAGAGCAATATTCCGAGCTTTGGTTATGATATTGATGAGTTGAAGCAGCTCTTCTATGAGTAACTAATCATAGATAATTTCTGATGTCTAAGCAAAAAAATCTTAGCCATTGGTTCACTTTTGGCTTCATTAACTTAATCGTTCACAAAACATTCGTTGTTTCCTGTTCGCTCAAGATCTTCTGCATTTCGCCGAATACATGTTCGTCTAGAACTTGTCGAATAGCTCGCTCCGCAACATGCGAATTATTCGGGTTGGCATGAGGAGCCACTAGCTTAGGCAAAGCGTCA
>Ga0206130_10004879_pt1 | contig 16222 bp, 11 predicted proteins | sample Helgoland_Spring_9_FD_148637 | JGI IMG/M metagenome (GOLD analysis project Ga0206130, IMG submission 148637) | Pelagic subsurface seawater microbial communities from Kabeltonne, Helgoland, North Sea - Helgoland_Spring_Bloom_20160512_1 | ecosystem: Environmental > Aquatic > Marine > Epipelagic ... | reverse complement strand
ATGGTCTGCTGTACCGCCACTTCCTCTAAATACAATTTCAAACGAATCTTTTCTAATTATTGACCCTACTAATCCTTCCACTATATATACTGTCGTAGGAACGGATGCGGAGGGTTGTAATGCTGAAGCTTCCTTTGAAGTAACTATTCCTGAAGAGCCAGAAATAGTGCTTGAATATGATCTCAACTGTATTGATAACATAGTTAATGCAACTATTGATGCCTCTATCAATGGTCCTGGAACTTACTCAATTTCTTGGACTGATGAAAATGGAAATGAAATAGGTGATTCAAGCCCTATTACCATATCTATTACAGCATCAACAACTATTTACATCACCCTTACTGACGAGTTTGATTGTATCTATGAAGATTCCATATTTATTGAAGCTCCTGATGGCATAGATGTTGAAATATCTGGAAATGACTTCCTTTGCTTTGATGAATTGACGGAAATTGAACTAACAGCTAATAGCGCTCTTGCTGTTTCCTATGAGTGGAGCAGTTCGACTGGAGAAACATACGGAGATACACCTACTATCCTTACAAATCCTACGATAACTTCTACTTACGAAGTGATTGTAACGGATCAATTTGGCTGTACGGCTTTCGATACTTACGAAATTGTAGTCTCTGAGCAAATTGATATCACAATTGAGGGTAATTCAATTCATTGTAGTAATAATGAACTGCAGGACACTCTATTTGCGATCTCTAATCAAACCCTGACTTATCAATGGTCTGCTGTACCGCCACTTCCTCTAAATACAATTACAAACGAATCTTTTCTAATTATTGACCCTGCTAATCCTTCCACTATATATACTGTCGTAGGAACGGATGCGGAGGGTTGTAATGCCGAAGCTTCCTTTGAAGTAACTATTCCTGAAGAGCCAGAAATCGAACTGGACTATGGAATTTTCTGTGAGGACAGCTTAGTGTACGTTACACTCAATTCTAACATAACAGGCCCTGGAACTTACTCTATCTTATGGATATACGAAAATGGTGAGGAAATTGGAACTACGTTAACAATTACTACAGCCATAGACGAGTCTCAGACTATTACGATAATAGTTACTGATGAACATGGATGTATTTATGAAGATTCTATCTATGTAGAAATACCGGAAATCAATATAAACATCTCTACGAACAGCGATATTATTTGTATCCCTGGAGAAGGGTCCGTAACACTTACTGCGAATTCAAATTTTGACTTTATAAATTATGAATGGTACTTACTAAATAATCCACCACCAAATGAGTTAGTTGGAACAGGTTCTACATATACGGATGATAATATTGATGGAACAACTACCTATTTCGTTATAGGTATTACTGAAAATGGTTGTACAGCTACAGATACTACGACAGTGATTATTCCTGATACCTTAATCAACTTTAACTTATCACCGGATACATTGCTTTGCTTCAATGAATTGGATACGATCAATATTCAGGTATTAGATGCCGTACCAAATTCAATTACATATTCTTGGTATGATGAAAATGGGGATGAAATCCCAGGAGTAGGAAATGTAGATAATTATAATTTTTACATCAATGAAACTACTACTATTATTGTGGAAGGAATCGATGATTATGGTTGTGCCCATAAGGACACTATAATAATTCCTGTTACAGATCCATTTGAACTGTTTGTGCCAACTGATACAGTATGTGAAAATATGTATACAATTGATTTGGTAGAATATAATGAGTCACTTGGCAACACTCTACCCGAATTCTCTAGCATTGAGTGGACTCTAAACGATTTGATACTGGATGAATTCGATGACGAAACACTTGTGAATCTAAATTTACCGGTAGATCAAGAAATCAATAATTACTCAGTAAGTTATGTTGATACAAACGGTTGTGAGGTAGAAGCATCTGGGGTTATCACAAATCAGACATTAGAATTGGAGGATATCTACGAAGGTATCTGTCCAGGGGAGTCTACAACCTTTACTTTGCCAAATAATCTAAGTGTAGATTGGAATATTCCTAGTCCTGAACCAGGCATAATAGTTACTGTAGACGGTAATTCTTTAACGGTTCAGATAGATATTACCAATGCCACATATCAATCAACTCCTTTTGTAACAAATGAATTTGGTTGTTCAACAGAATTTGACCTTACTGTTGAGACTTCTGGCTTTGAAGTGAGTTCTATACCGAACGACACCATTTGCCTAAATGATGAAATTTGTTTCGTAAATCCTAATGATCAAGACTACGATTACATGTGGACCTCAACTGGAACATTCGAGTCTACAGATTACCAACCTTGCTTTGGACCAATAACTGAGACCACTGTTTTCTACTTAGAAATCACAGATAATACCTCAGCAATTGCAACTTGTTCAGCTTTTGATACAATTGTAATTAGTGTTTATCCAGGTGTTGACTTTGATTTGATTGCTGATCCAGATTCAACCGTATACTGTTATTACCCAGAAATTGATCTGTCCGTAATTAGTGATTCACTAATCAATGGAATAGACTGGAGTGTTACATTCAGCTCAAACAATGAAACAACAGTTACTGATTTGGATGATTTAGATGATCAAATGATGATCACTGTTAATCCAGCAGCCAATGGCACTTATACCTATAATGTATTCGTAAATAGTGATCCTGATGGACAGTGTGTTGACTCTAGTAGTTTTACTGTAGATGTTTATCCATTAGATATAGCCTTAAATGACATCCAATATTGTTATCATCCGGATTCAATGGGTCTATTGTGTGTAAACAATCTCGATGATATCAATACAGATCTTGTGACATATGATTGGCTGAACTATGATCATTTCGAACCTTGTCTTGAGATCAACCCGATTGATACTACTCAATATATAGTGTATGCAGAAAACAATTATGGCTGTGGAGGCTATGATACAGCAACAGTTAATGTTATTGATTTATATACAGGATTTGATCTAGTTAGTGATGTTTATCAAATTTTCGAAGGAGCTGATTCTATAATATCACTTACAGCAACGAGCGCTAATCCAGATTTAATAACTTCACACTACTGGGACCTAAGCAATGACAATCTAGTCTTCTTTAATGACACGACTTTATTTGCTAATGCTCAGTTCTTAGAAGAATCCACAATATTCACCTTGTTTTTAGAATACTATGACTCCCTATCAGGTCTGTATTGTGTTGATTCTAACTTAGTTGAAATTGAATTATTACAATCGGTATGTGATACACCAAATATTTATATGCCAAATGCATTTTCGCCAAATGGAGATGGTGTTAATGATGTGCTATTTGTGGAAGGAAATATAATTGAATCAATTGATCTATACATCGTCAACAGATGGGGCCAGACAGTTTTTGAATCTACGGATAAAAATGTGGGTTGGAATGGTACCTTCTTGCAAGAAGATCTTCCACCTGATGTCTACGGATTTTCCCTCACAGCTTACTGTGAAGATGATGATGTTTTTGTTTTAAAAGGAAACATAAATCTGCTGAAATGATTAAAAAAGGTCTCGGAAGAGGCCTTTTTTAGTTAAGACAGGGTAGTAAAACCGTCTTATTTCCAAATATTGACATAAAAATGTGCAAAATCCAGATTTTTTATTGACTTTTGTCGATATAAGTTGTTTACTTATTAACTGAATATGATAAACAATATAAAATTTAATTTCACGATTGCCGACCTAGAGAATTTATCTGGGGTCAAGATTCCTACAATTCGTATGTGGGAAAAGAGGTATACTTTGCTTTCTCCAAAGCGAACAGAAACTAATATCAGACTCTATGATATTAATGATCTTCGAAAGCTGTTAAATATTGTTTATTTAACTAATTCTGGATACAAAATATCAAAGGTCTCTGGTTTATCAGCTAGTGAATTAAATAACAAAGTTAAGGACTCCTACCAGAAGAAAAATTCTGAAGCTTTATTAGTTAATGACTTCATTATTTCGTCTTTGACTTTTGACAATGAACTCTTCCACAAAACATATAATACACTAATTGAAAAGTATTCATTCAGTGAATTGTTTGTGAAAGCATTCATTCCTTTATTGGAGAGAATAGGTATTCTTTGGCAGACTTCTACATTGACTCCTGCAAATGAGCACTTTATATCCTACCACATCCTAAGGAAACTATACTCAAATATTGATGTAGCTGAGAAACTAACTCGGAAAACAAAGAAAGATCGTTTATACGTTTTGTTCTTACCACACAATGAAATTCACGAATTAGGACTCTTATATACATATTATGAGTTGTTACTTCGAGAGATGAATGTAGTTTATTTAGGCCAATCTGTAGAGATAAACGAAATGAAGTGTTTCGCTAATCCCGACAGTCGTAATGTCTTTATTAGCAACTTCACTGTCGCTCCAGCAAACAGGAAGACAGAAGAATACATTGAAAGCCTGCACGAAAGTTTACTAAAAAACACAAACAATCAGTTCTTACTATCCTGTAACAAGGTCCAGCCAAGCAAAGAATATGATGAAAGAGCTATACACTTGTTTAGCCGCATACCTGATCTAATCGAGAATGTAGATTCCACCCTTATAGAGGAGAAATTATAAAAAACCTTAGCTCTGCCTTAGTCTATTTCCATTATCACATTATTCGTAAATACAATTATTTCTGTTTTATGACTTAATTTGTTTGAGTAAAATGGAAAAACGCTTGTTTTTTGTTTAGCTTTAATTTAAATTAGCTAAACAAAAAATAAAGATTGATGAATGTACTTGTAATAGGCTCTGGTTTTTCTTCACTTGCATCAGCTTGTTATCTTGCTCAAAAAGGATACGATGTTACTATCCTTGAAAAAAACAGCCAGGTAGGAGGAAGAGCGCGTCAGCTTAAAAGAGACGGATTCATTTTTGATATAGGTCCTACTTTCTATTGGATGCCAGATGTTTTTGACCGCTTCTTTAATGATTTTGGTAAAAAACCTGAAGATTACTATAGACTTGAACAGCTTGATCCTGGTTATGAAGTGTTTTTTGGGGAAGATGATTCTATAAAAGTATCATCTGACTTTAACGAAATCAAAAACACTTTTGAGAAGGAAGAGAAAGGAGCTTCAAATGCATTGCAGTCATTTATTGATCTTGCAGAGGACAATTATAATATAGCAATTAAGGATCTCGTATATAAACCAGGTGAAAGTCCACTTGAACTTATTACTCCTAAGACGATAACAAAGGTTGGACAATTTACTAGCACAATCAGAACTCAGGTTAAAAAGAAATTAACCTCTCCAAAACTTAAGAGTATCCTAGAATTCCCAGTGCTATTTTTAGGTGCAAAACCTTCAAATACTCCTGGATTCTACAACTTCATGAATTATGCAGATTTCAAGCTAGGTACTTGGCATCCACATGGTGGAATGTACATGGTGATCACAGCAATGGAGAATTTAGCTTTGGAGCTTGGAGTTAAAATCGAAACGAATGCAAATGTGGAAGGCTTCGAATTTGAAGGAAGTACTATAAAGCGTGTAAAAACTAGCACAAATTCATATCTTGCAGATATCGTAGTATCAGGTGCTGACTATCATCATACTGAATCTTTATTACCTCAACCATTTAGACAATACAAAGAATCTTACTGGGATAAAAAAGTTTTTGCACCATCTGCTCTGCTTTTTTATGTAGGATTTGATTCTAAATTGGATAATGTATCACATCACACTTTGTTTTTTGATACTCCATTTGATGATCACGCGTACGAAATATATGACAAACCAGGCTGGCCTAAAAAGCCATTATTTTATGCAAGTTTTCCTAGCATAACAGATGGAACAGCCGCACCGGATGGCAAAGAAGCAGGAATATTTCTTATTCCAATTGCTCCAGACCTCGAGGATACCCCAGAAGTTAGAGAAGAATATTACGAAAAGATTATGACAAGGTTCGAAACCTTGACAAATCAAAAAGTTAAAGATAAAGTGCTCTTCAAGGAATCTTACTGTGTAAACGATTTCAAAGAAGACTACAATTCATATAAAGGAAATGCATACGGTTTAGCGAATATCTTGCTACAAACTGCATTTTTGAGACCTAAGTTAAAGAGTAAGAAAGTGAAAAACCTTTTCTTTACTGGTCAACTTACTGTACCTGGACCTGGAGTCCCGCCATCATTGATTTCTGGAAAGATTATCAGTGAATTAGTTCACAAACACTTCAAAATTTGAGAATATGAAAAAGATATTTGACGATTCAGCGATTGCATGTAGCAAATTAGTAACAAACAGCTACAGTACTTCTTTTTCACTAGCAGTGAAGATGTTGTATAAAAGCATACAGCCTGCGATATATTCTATTTATGGTTTTGTGCGGTACGCAGATGAGGTAGTTGACACTTTCCATGACTATGATAAAGAGGTACTTCTTGAGGAATTTAAGAATGATTTCTATAAGTCTTTGGAACGAGGAATTAGTTTAAACCCTATTTTGCATTCTTTCCAACAGGTCGTAATAGATTATAACATTGATCTTAATTTGATCCAAGCCTTCTTAAGGTCCATGAAAATGGATCTTACTAAGTCAAAATATTCAACATACGAAGAATACAAAGCATATATCTATGGCTCAGCTGACGTTGTTGGTCTTATGTGTTTGAAAGTATTTGTGAATGGAGATCAAGAGAAGTACGAAGAGTTAAAAGAAAGTGCAATGGCGCTTGGTTCTGCATTCCAAAAAGTAAATTTCTTAAGAGATATTAAGCAAGACTTCAATGATCTTGAACGCTCATATTTCCCAGGAGTTGATTTAATCAACCTAGATGAAAGATCAAAAGCAAGAATCATAGAGGAAATAGAAGATGACTTTGCTAAAGCTTACAAGGGAATTCTTAAGTTGCCTAATGAGGCGAAGTTTGGGGTATACACAGCATACATATATTACAAGAAATTGCTTTCGAATTTGAAGAAAACAGAACCTGTGAAAATTGCCCAGACAAGAATAAGAGTTTCAAACCCAATCAAGATTCTTTTGTTAGGAAGATCTTACATTACTTACAAGCTAAACTTACTTTAATGCAAGTTTTTTTACTCCTTCTCTTTAGTACTTTAAATCTGTCTGGTTCATGTGAAATAGAACAAATCAGAAGTACATTTTTTTCTATTGAAGTAGAGTCTCAAGTAGTTAATTATATTGAACTTTGCAACGAATCTGATTGCCAAGAATCACAATACTACAAAGCAGTTGCCATAATGTGGAAAGCCTCCTTTACATATTGGCCGCATCAAAAATATGCCTACTTTACTGAAGGCAGAGATATGTTGGAGGAACTCATAAAAACATATCCAGATGATACAGAATTAAGATTTCTGAGGTATATTGTCCAAGTAAATACACCACGGTTCTTAGGCTATTCTAATGATATAGAAAATGATTTGGTCTTCATTAATACTAACCTTAGTAAGGAAGACTATTCTGAAAGCCACAAAGAACTCATTCTAGAAACAATTGATTTTGTAAATAAAAAATAATTCAAAGCATGATTTACCTGTTCTATGCAATGATCACCCTAGCGACCTTTGCAATTATGGAAGGTATTACATGGCTTACCCATAAGTATGTAATGCATGGTTTCTTGTGGTACCTTCATGAAGACCACCATCGACCTGGTTATGAAAACTTTTTTGAAAAAAATGATCTATTCTTTGTAATCTTCGCTGCTCCAAGTGCTTCACTCATGGTGTTTGGAATTACAGAATTAGGACTAAACTTTAGATTTTTCATAGGTTTAGGAATTCTCTTTTACGGAATAGCCTACTTCCTTGTGCACGATGTATTGATTCATCAAAGGTTTAAGTGGTTCAAGCGCACTAAAAACAAATACTTAAAAGGATTAAGAAAGGCACACAAAGTTCATCATAAGAATATGGATAAAGAAGAAAGTAAGTGTTTCGGCATGTTATTAGTACCAAAAAAATTCTTTACGATGTAAAAAAAGCGAATTGGAAAATCCAATTCGCTTTTTTATTGCATAGCTTATTTGCTACATCTTATGCTACAAGTAATGGAGCGATAACTAATGATACAACTGCCATAAGCTTCAGCAAGATATTCAGTGAAGGACCTGATGTATCCTTAAATGGATCACCAACCGTATCACCAACAACTGCCGCTTTATGTGCATCTGAGCCCTTGTAAAGGACCTGATCACCAATATCAACACCTTCCTCAAACATTTTCTTAGCATTATCCCATGCTCCACCAGCGTTTGACTGGAATATAGCCATAAGTACACCACAAACAGTTACTCCCGCTAATAGACCTCCTAGCATCTCAGCGCCACCTGCAAATCCGATTGCTACCGGAGAAACAACTGCGATAATACCTGGAAGAATCATTTCACGAATTGAAGCTTTTGTTGAAATTTCAACGCACTTGGAATATTCAGCTTTCCCATCTGCCGCGTCAAAAATTGCTTTATCCGCTTCAGACCACTCATCCTGTTCTTTTCCATCGTACTTACGCATTACCTCAAGAGCTGCTTTCAACTCAGGTATATTCTTGAACTGACGACGTACTTCCTGAATCATATCCATAGCGGCACGACCAACTGCGTTCATACTCAAAGCAGAGAATAAAAATGGAAGCATACCCCCTAGTAATAGACCTGCCATAACGACTGGCTTCGAAATATCAATTGCCTGTATTTGAGCAGTAGTCATAAAGGCAGCAAATAAAGCCAGTGCAGTCAAAGCAGCTGAACCAATCGCAAATCCTTTACCAATTGCCGCTGTTGTATTACCTACTGCATCCAACTTATCTGTACGCTGACGAACTTCTTTTGGAAGATCTGCCATTTCTGCAATACCACCAGCGTTATCAGATATAGGACCATAAGCATCTACTGCTAATTGGATACCTGTATTTGAAAGCATACCTACCGCTGCAATTGCAATACCATAAAGACCTGCAAAATGATGTGCAACAATAATTGCAATAGCAAGTATTACAATTGGAATCGCTGTGGACATCATACCCACACCAAGACCTGCAATAATATTTGTAGCAGCTCCAGTAACAGATTGTTTTACAATACTCATAACTGGCTTGGTACCTGTACCTGTATAGTATTCCGTAACCATACCAATCAACAATCCTGCTGCAAGACCAGCAATAACCGCGAAGATCACACCTGAAGATTCATAAGTCCCTTCTCCAAAGGTCCAAGACTCTGGCAAGAAGTAATTAACTGCGAATATGGTAAAAGCAATCATAAGACCTGCAGAGATAAATTCACCTCTATTCAATGCCTTTTGTGGATCACCACCTTCCTTTACTTTGACAAGGAATGTACCTATAATTGAAGTTACAATACCCGCTCCAGCAAGTATTAATGGCAGTATTACAGGATTGATCGAATTATCCATTGAACCCATCAAAGCAGCACCAAGTACCATTGTACCTATAATAGATCCTACATAAGATTCAAAAAGATCTGCTCCCATACCAGCAACATCTCCAACATTATCCCCAACATTATCTGCAATAGTAGCAGGGTTAAGTGGGTGATCCTCTGGGATACCAGCCTCAACTTTACCAACAAGATCAGCTCCTACATCAGCCGCTTTGGTGTAAATACCTCCTCCAACTCTTGCAAATAATGCAATAGAAGAAGCTCCGAATGAGAAACCAGTCAGAACTGTTATCACTTTATTCACAGCGTCAACAGATTCAAAGCCCCACATTCGACTATAAACCACTAATAGCGTACCTAGGCCCAAAAGACCTAAACCAACAACACCAAGGCCCATAACAGCTCCACCTGCAAAAGCAACCTCAAGCGCTTTAGACAAACTCACTCGAGCAGCATTCGTTGTTCTTACATTCGCTTTAGTAGCAACACGCATGCCAATGAAACCTGCTAAAGCAGAACAAATAGCACCAAGGATAAAGGAAACAGCCACTAAAGGAGAAGAATTCTCAGCATCAGCACTTAAGCCCAAAAGGATTGCAACACAAATAACAAATATGCTGAGTACCTTATACTCAGCTTTCAAAAATGACATAGCTCCATCAGCAATGTTGGCGGCAATTCTGCCCATACGTTCTGTACCAACTTCTTGCTTTGAAACCCATGAAGACTTCCAGAAGGTATATAATAGACCGACTATACCTAATACCGGAATTAAGTAGATTAAAGTATCACCCATAATTAAAGATGTTTAGGTTCTTATTTTAGTTATAAAATAGATAGACTTGATTTCAAGCGACGTACAAGTTAATTAAAATTAATATTAAATTTATTTTCAACCATAATTAATTTTGAACCTATATAAATACACACATTTTAATCATAGCATAATGATTTACATCCAATATAATTTTTCTTCAATCGAACCAATCTCCCTATCTTTATCAATCAACGCATCAACTTTACCCATATATATCAATCCAAGGCATCTTTCTCCAGGCTTTAAGCCCAAAAACGAAACAGCTCGCTGAGTCATTGCAGATGGACTGCTCCAATAACATCCGATTTTTTTACTCGTACAAGCAAGCCAGATATTCTGAACAGCCATCGCTACTGCTGCTATTTCCTCCCACTCAGGTACGCGCTCTTCAGGATCTCTCTGCATGATTACTGATAATACCACACCACTCTGCATAGGCTTCTTCAAGATCTTGTTGTACTTGAATTCAGAAAACCCTCCCTGTGCATTTTGCATCTTGTAGTCGTTTGCCAAAAATTCAGCTAATCGACTCCTAGATTCTTCAGAATGAAAAACACCAAACCTCCAAGGTTCTGTCTTCCTATGACTGGGTGCCCTATTTGCCAAATCAAGTAATTCTAGCAAGACTTCCTTACTTATTGTCTCTCCATTATAGGATTTAGGATATACTGCCGATCGCTTTTTTATTATCTCTTCAATCATAATTTAATAGGCTTTAAATAATTTTACCTGCTAGCGCATAAAACATTTTTTAGACTAACCTAAAAATGGTTATCTTTACTTTATAAATTTAAGAATAATGAAACAACCTTTGTCCAGTACTGAGGAAAATTATTTAAAAGCTATTTTTAAGATTTGTGAACGATCTGATAAGCCAGCTAGCACAAACGATGTTGCTATTCTATTGAATACCAAAGCAGCCTCTGTCACGGACATGCTCAAGCGCTTATCTGAAAAATCGCTTATTAACTACATCAAATACAAAGGTGTTACCTTAACTGAATCTGGAGAGTCTATAGCAACATCCTTAATAAGGAAGCACAGACTTTGGGAAGTTTTCCTAACTGATAAACTAAATTTTGGCTGGGAAGAAGTCCATGAGATCGCAGAACAGCTTGAACATATAAAATCTGAAGAGCTTACGATTAGGTTGGAAGAATTTTTGGATCATCCAAAATTCGACCCACATGGTGACCCTATACCTGATCGCGAAGGAAAATTTCAGTATCGTCAACAAATCTTATTAGCAGATGTTGAGAAAAATATTCCTTTAGTAATTGTTGGAGTAAATGAACATGGCACTGAATTCCTCCAATACCTGGAAAAACTCAATCTCATTCTAGGCTCGAAACTGACAGTAATGGATACTTTCACTTACGACAATAGTCTATTGGTTCAAGTAAACAACAGTGTAAAGCAAACGATTAGCGCAAAAGTTGCCAAAAATATATTTGTGCAAAAAACTTAATACTTCAATGAAAAAAATCCTTTTTATAATACTCCTAATTAGTAGTACAATAGTACAAGCAGAAAAACCTCTAGTTGTTACTACTGCATCCATATTCTCAGACATGGCTAAGCAACTAGGAGATACCCTAATTCAGGTTGAATCAATCGTACCTGTGGGCGGAGACCCGCATACTTATGACCCGAAACCTTCAGACCTTATGCTTCTCAATGAAGCCAGCCTGATCTTAAAGAATGGTTTAGGTTTTGAAAAATGGATGAACAAGCTGATTGAAAACTCAGGGACAAGTGCTGAATTAATATTGATCACTGAGGGTATCAATGCTATAAGATCAGATATCTATGAAAATTCACCCGATCCACATGCTTGGATGGATGCAGAAAATGGATTAATATACGCTGAAAACATCTACAATAGTCTTCTAAAGCTTTTACCAAACCATAAAGCATATTTAGAGGAAAGATATTTGAACTATCAGACCCAAATAAGGAATACAGATTCCTACATAAAACAACAAATAGTATCAATACCCGAAGGACAAAGAATACTTATAACATCACATGATGCTTTCAAATATTACGGACAAAAGTATGGCCTAAGACTAGAGAGCATTCTAGGCACATCTACAGATGCTGAGGCACAAACTAGAGATATAGAACGAATTGTAGAAATCATACGCTCTAGTAATGTACCCGCTGTATTTATTGAAACTACCGTAAACCCTAAGATGCTAAAACAAATAGCAGCTGATAATAATATACGGGTAGGAGGTAGTCTATTCTCAGACTCTTTAGGAGATAAGGATTCTAAAGCCTCAACCTACCTTGACATGCTTAGATTCAATACTGAAACAATAGTCGAAGCCCTAGCAAGAGAAAAGGACGAACAACTTGCTGCAAATCAAACGACACAGGAAGCTCCATTAGCAAAGATTTTTGTAATTATAGGTGCAGTAATGTTATTAGTTCTGGGTTTCTTTATCAGTAAAAGAATTGCTTAATGGGTAAATCGATTATCGACATAAGAGGTCTTTCACTCTCCTACGGGTATAAAAGGATATTAACCAATATATTCCTCAGTTTAGAAGCTGGGCATATATACGGTGTAATAGGGCCTAATGGAGCAGGAAAGTCTAGTCTTTTCAAATCGATATTGGGATTGGTCCCTTACAGCCACGGCGAAATAAGCATATTAGGAAAACCTATTGAAGAGGTAAGAAGAAAAATTGCCTATGTTCCTCAGAAGGGCAATGTAGACTGGAGTTTTCCAGCTACAGTAAGAGATATAGTTTCTATGGGCAGGTATCCACACCTGAAGTTATTCGACCCATTTGGAAAAAAAGATAAAGCTATAATTAACGAAGCACTCGATCAGCTTGGAATAGGTGAACTTGCAAATAGACAAATAGGTGCACTTTCCGGAGGCCAGCAGCAACGAGTGTTTCTTGCCAGAGCTCTTGCACAAAATGCTGATTTATTTTTTCTCGATGAGCCTTTTGTAGGAGTGGACGTAACGACAGAGGAGAAGATTATAGAAATCCTCAAATCAATATCAGAGCAAGGTAAAACAGTGATTGTAGTTCACCACGACCTTTCAACGGTAAAAGAATACTTTGATCAGGTAATCCTTTTGAATCAAAGATTGATTGCTCACGGGAGTATAGACAAGGTATTCACAGAAGAAAATATCAAGAATACATTTAGCTCACAACTTCCATTATTACACAAATCTGGTCTAGCTAATAAGAAAAAATAAAAGCAGCACTCATCACAAGTCCTGCTTTTATTTTTCACTATTTCTTCTTTCTTGAAATGGCAAAATTCAATCCTGCAAGCAGATTAAAATCTCTTGCTCCAAGAGGATCAGAAACGGCAAGAACATTGTCCGTTAACAAAAACAACTCCAGAAAAGTTAATTTCGCCGAAACCCCAAGACCTAGGTTCGTATAATTATCATTGCGAACGGTGTAAGCACCCCGAAGTCTGAAAATATTTCCGAGACCTGCACCTGCAGAAATACTCAAGGAATTAACTGGAGCAGGTTTATAACTTTCATGAAAGTAACTTATTCCCAAATCCCAATTATCTGCAATCTTATACTTAATCATAAGGTACTGACTGCTTGGGATTACATATCTAAATCCTTCATTATTTTCTTCAAAATTCAATAAGTTGGCAAGTGTATCTACGATACCAGATAATTCAACATCCTGACCTGATAGCACATTTGAGATATCTAAGCCTTCATAAGAGAAACTACCTTGACTACTGTAATTTCGGACATCCGTATCAAAATTGACATATCCAATATCATTGATTGCAGCTGAAAGTTCAAACTTGCCCAAATCTAGCTGAGCACCTACATCAAAAGAAAGTCCATTATTCGCTGAAAACAGCTCATTCCAATTAATGTCGCCAATTGAAAAATTCAGGTTAATATCATTCAGACTATTATAATCTAATGAATTCGAAGAGTTAATGCGATAATCAGATCCAAATTCAATTGAAAAATCACCTTCGTCAGTCAAGATCTCCAAGTCATTTCTTTCGGTAGATAAATGGCCAATACCGTTCAGGTATTTTGCCCTAGCACCTACAGTCAAGCCAGATAACTTCAATGAAGCACCAAGACCAAATTCACTATGCGAATGCAAAAGAAATTCAGAACCAATATTTACGGATTCCCCCAGAAACTGTGTATTCCCTTCCCATATTAAACTTGGAAGCTCTTCGGGGTAGGCAATAAAAGCATTAAACTTTACTTTGTGGTAAGCCTGAATACCTACAGGACCAACACTTAAACAAAGCCCAAGTGTTTGGATTTCCATATCCTCTCGCAAATAATTAGTTGGTTGAAGATTGGACAATAAACTATTTATATCAATATAGTCCTCCACCCCATTATTCTTTATTACATCAGAATAAGCAGGCCCATTTATAGATAAATTATTATAAAAGGAAGGTATACTTACAACTACTCGATTGTTTGGAATAAAAGCTGGGTTTAGATAAGAGCCTTGGTAGAGTCGGTCCATGCCATACAAAACCTGCATGTTTTGTGCTTTCATACCGCACATAAAGAACATCAAACCAAGAACAACTAGCGATCTTTTCATTAGGTTTATTTATCTTTTAATGATCATCCCTAACGAGAGATCCAGAAACTGTTCTGGCCTCACCTTTACAGAGAGTTCATCATTCATTGTAGAATTAAAACGCACCATCAATATAAGCTTTTTAGATATAGTAAGTTTTTCAATTTGTTCAGTGTCTAACAAAATGTCATTTTGAAAACGCTCTGACGTCAGTGCCTCCCCATTGCTATCTACATCCACAGGTTGTATGGTAAGTGGTTCTAACTGAAATACATCCCCCAATTCTAAATCACTATCATCCAACATAGTCAATTGAAGTTCAAAACCTATAGGAAGGCCAGTCTCATAATTCAATCGAAGCATTGCCTCCTCTATATTTTGTTCCGTCAAAACAGACATATCCAATTCGAATGTATCTACGACTAAAAAATCAATGACTTTTCCGTGTATTGGCAATTCAACCTCAACGTTCACAGAATACTCAGACTCCTCCCATATAAAACCCACCACATCATCATTACCCTCGGGGTTAGTAATAGCATCAACAAGATATTCAACAAATAATGGCTTTGAACCCAATACATCTTGAACATTGGAATTATCTTTATTGAATTCAAAAGTCGTCGATTTGACCACCCCAACTTCATCCATAGTTGGGTAATCAAAATCAATGCCGTTGACTATGGCCTCTCCTTCTAAAGGAATAACTTGTCCATCTACAGTATGAATATCAAATACCTGAACAACTGAGCGAGTAGGTACACCGAAAGAATTATTCACGGTTAATGTGATATTTGGATTTTCAAAAAATATCTCTCCGCCCTTCCAGTTTTCAAATACTTCAATTTCTATTGTGTCAAGTTCTCCTACATGCTCCTGGTTATAAAAAACACCCTCAGAGTAAGAAAACTTTAGGTCGTTTATGATTATGAAAAAATCATCAAACAACAGTTCTTCTCCAGAGGCAGTTGTCAGTTCGTACTGAAGATTGACTTGTCCGTCCTGATCTGCGATCAGTGTCTTTCCTTCTAAATTAATCTCTCCCAAAAAAGTAATTTTACCCTCACCATTTGGGCTCAGAGTATATTCCTGAACAAAGGATTCCATATTCTCATCGAATAGCTGAGGGAATAGAATTTTTACATCGCAGGGTTCATCTACTTCCACCTCAAAAAAGTATCCAATTTTACCTTCACTAACCTCCATCAGGTAGATTTCCATCCCATCTGGAGTAGTAAAAGGAATTGGGAAATTATTAGAATCAATTGGAATGGGAATCCCATTTAGGGAACTCTCTATAGAATTGAAAATATCATTACTTGTGCGCTTAAGAATATCTCCGGAATATTTAAAGAGTATCACTCCATCCGAATCTGTATCGAACTCCGTATACTCATCAAACTCCTGCACGAGGTCCTCCATGTTGATAGAAGCCTTAACAAGCGGAATTGCATACTCGCCAATAGGCTTTT
>Ga0206130_10004876_pt1 | contig 16224 bp, 10 predicted proteins | sample Helgoland_Spring_9_FD_148637 | JGI IMG/M metagenome (GOLD analysis project Ga0206130, IMG submission 148637) | Pelagic subsurface seawater microbial communities from Kabeltonne, Helgoland, North Sea - Helgoland_Spring_Bloom_20160512_1 | ecosystem: Environmental > Aquatic > Marine > Epipelagic ... | reverse complement strand
AGACATTTTTTTTGTTGTTGTTATTTTATTGTGTTGTTTATTTTAATAGTTTTTACTTATTTGGTAAAAAATACTTCAATTTTTTTGATTTTTTTTTAAATTTTTTTATTTTTTTTATTTTTTTTTAAATTTTTTTATATTTTTTTTATCTTATGTAAAAAAAAAAATTCTATTAAAAAAATAAATTGAAATCAAAAGTTATATTTAATTTTTAAATATTTTAAAATATTTAAAAATGATAAACCGTAATATAATTAAATATTTACATAAAAAACAAAGTAAAATAGAATACACAACCTTATCAAACAGTGTTAGTTATTACGGTCATCCTTTGGATATTTTAAAAAGCGCTGTTCAAAAATATTTACGAAGGCGTGAGTTTGATAAAATGATTTGGGTAGTAGCAGAGATTTATATTTTTACAATATTTCCTGCTCAAAATAGTAAGTTTTTGGTAAAAAGTATTATTACAAACTTAATAAACCGTATTATAATAATGTTAGACGAAGAATTATTATTTTCCGAGTGTGAAAAATATTTATTAATCAGAGAATATATTGATGATTTTGAAAATTCAGAAAGGTTGGATTTTAGTTGTTTGTATAAAATCTGTAAAATAATGACAAAAGCAAAAATGATACGTAGAAATGAAGACATAAAAGCATTTTGGGATGTAGAAAAAAACAACAAGTTGTTTAATAAAATTTCTAAAAAATACAATATTGAAAATATGGATGATACAAGTTATTTTAATAGTTTTAAAGAATGTTTTGAAAAAAAAGACGATGAGTGTTTTATGTGGATGTTTTTGATATTTAATGGAGAAAAACAAGGAACAGAACTTAGATATAAAAGTAAAGAAAATATTTATATGGTATGGAAATATTTACTTTCAAGAAAAAATATAAAAGAAAATAAAGTTTTAAGAAAATGTTTATTGTATAAATTACATGAATTTAAAAAAAAAAATAGACATGAGCGATTTATATTTATAACAGCAAGTATTGATATAGCTTTACATATTGATTTACAAGAAAGACAGGGTTGGTTTTATAATTGTGCTAAAAAAAATACAATTTCTACTTTAAAGAAAAAATATGATAAACAATTTGATAAAGATATTATTTATGAAATTGTTTTTAAAGACAGGCAAAATATGGCGATAGATGATTACGCGATAGATATGCATACACTACGGGGGAGACAAAATGGCAAAAATAAGAAAGATTTTATAACAACTGGGTCTTATGTGATAAACGAAGACAAAAAATATTATAATGAAGAATGGCGGAAAGTGTATAATAGTTTATTTTAGAAGGAAGAGCCAAATGAACCACCTAAAACATCGTTAGCCGCCGCTGGCTCGGAAGAACCATTCATTAAATTTCCCATATTTGTATTCAATGACGAAAGTAAAGTCGAATCACTCATTACATCGAAATTTTCTTTGGTCGAATTTCCATTAGTGTTATTTCCAAAATCAGCATTTACTAATTTAGTAGTTGGTCCACCATATAATTGATTGGATGTACTTAATAAGCTTTGTTGTGGAGGCATTTGATTTTGGCGTGTTTCAACGTAATCAGCACGGCTTTCTTGATGCGTGGGCATTGTACGAGGAGGAATTGAAGTTGAAATTGGTTGACTAATTGTGACATGTGGTTTTTTTTTTGTAGGATGATGACTGTTATCGGTGTTGTCATCAAAAACAGTTTTATCAAACCTATTTAATAAAATCCGTATTTTTTTATGTTTTGATTCATCTAATGTCACAGAAAGCATGAATAATACAGGCGCTATCATATTTAATTCAATGTATTCTTTACCACTATATGTAGGAAAATATGTGATAAATTTATTAATTATATACAATAATGCCACTGTTAATGAAAGATGGCTTAATACTTCTACTAAAAGTTTAAAACTAGAAGTTTTTTTTAACTCATTTTCATCGTTTTGAGTTCCAAATTCTAAATATAATTTATTTATCAAATGATTTATAATTAAAACAGGAAAAAAAGCGATAACTAAATATTGAATTGTATTAAATAAATCAGATTTATGATCATCGCTAAAATAAAAAACATGTTTTATAAAATCTTTTTCAGGAGATATGACGGTTCTTGTTATATCCATATGAATTATACAAAGAAATTAAAAAAAAGTTAACAGTATTAATTATAATGAAATTAACAAGATGTGTAAAACAAATAACGAGACATCCGGAATTTCAATATATAGACAGTATTCAGAATATTTTAAGAAATGGTTCTAATAAAAATGGAAGAAATGGAAATACAAAAAATATTTTCGGCATGTCAATGGAGTTTTCTTTAGAAGATAATACAATTCCGATTTTAACAACAAAAAAATTAGCTTGGAAAACTTGTTTAAAAGAATTATTTTGGTTCATAAACGGAGAAACCAATAATGAGATTTTAAAAAAAAACAATGTTAATATTTGGAATCAAAATGCTTCTCGTGATTTTTTGGATTCGAGAAATTTAAATTATGAAGAAGATGATTTGGGCCCGATCTACGGACACCAATGGCGATATTTTAATGCTAAATACGGGTCGTGTCACGATGATTATAGTGGACAGGGTGTTGATCAATTAGAAAATATAATTAAATCTTTAAAAGATCCAACCGAAAAATTTTCTAGAAGATTAGTAATGTCGGCTTGGAACCCAAATCAATTAAATGAAATGGCGCTTCCCCCGTGTCACGTTTTAACACAATTTAGTGTTAATAATGAAAATGAGTTGTCTTGTGCTTTATATCAGAGAAGTGGTGATATAGGACTAGGGATACCTTTTAATATTGCTTCATATAGCTTTTTAACACATATTTTAGCAAAACACTGTGATTTAAAAGCAAAAAAATTTGTTCATTTTATAGGTGATGCCCATATTTATGAATCGCATGAAGAGGCTTTAAAAAAACAAATACGCAATAACCCTTTTAATTTTCCTAAAATATATATAAAAAACAAACATGATAATATAAATCACTATACTAAAAACGATATAGAAATTTTAAATTATAAACATCATCCAAATATTAAGATGAATATGATTGAGTAGTTTTTCGTTTAATATTATAAAAAAAACAAATAATATATGTTATAAATGAACAATAGTAGAAAAACATCAAAACCACGACAATTGGAAGGAAATGGCTGGCAACAGATGACACAAATCGTTAATTTTCACGAAACAAGATTAAATCGCATTGATAATTTTATCAGATCAAAAGAAATGGGAAATAGACAATCAAGTGATGAAGACAGCGGAGATTTAGAAAAAAGGGTTGAAACTTTAGAAGAACATTCTATTATTGTAACTAATAATATGGAAAAAAATGGAAAAAGTTTATCTGATTTTAGTGCTGAATTTGCCAAAGCAATGACAAAATCAAATAAATCATCCGCGGATACAAAAAAATTAGCGACCGCAACAAGAACATTTCCAACTAAATTAGCTGTTATGACCGAAAAATTTAGATTACTTGAGGAAAAAGTCGAAGAATTAATGAATAAAATAGAAACTTTAGAAAAAAAACCAGAAGATAAAAAATCTAATAATATTACCTTGGACATTGAAGAAACCGATGAGGATGTGGAAGCAAATACATCAGCACAATAATCATAAAATTGATTTAGTTATTATATTATTTAAATAATAATAACTAAATAAAATGAAAATTACATTAAAAACCCCGGAAAAAGTATTAAAATTTACAGAGATTTTCAAAAATTTAAAAAATCTCATTGATGAAATTAACATGGTTGTTACGGAAGAAAAACTATATATGCAAGGTATGGATAGTACACATGCTTTATTGTTTGAATTGGAGATGAAAAAACAATGGTTTGACGAATATAATGTTATTGAAAAAGATACATTTGGAATTCACTGTGAAACTTTCTTTAAAATTATCAATTGTTCTAATAACGGTCAATATATTTCCATGAAAGCCACTCCTCAAGATGATAACATAACTATTATGTTTGAAGGAGAAAATCAGATCAGTAAGATATTTGAATTATCAAGAATTGAGTTAGATGACAATGATCTAGAAATACCAGACGTAGAATATGAAGCGGATATAGGATTTGATTCAAATGTATTTAGTGAATTAATAAAGGAGACCGCAATTTTCAATGATACTATTAATTTTAAATGTAATGAAGAAACCATTCAAATGATAGCTCAGGGTACTTTGGGAAAGATGACAGCTTCTGTAAAAGAAGATGACATTATTTATCTGGGTTTAGAAGAAGACTGTAATTTGGATATTTATTATACTCTGGGATTTTTAGATAAAATATGTGGATTTTCAAAGCTAAACAATGAAATACAAATTCACTGTAGCGAACAATATCCTATGAAAATACAGTATAATTTGGATGACACAACCATTGATAGTGAAACAGAAGCAGAATCATACTGTAGATTCTTTATAGCGCCTAAAATTCAAGATGACTAGTCGTTTTAACGAAAAATATACGTTTTCATTTCTAAAATACATATAAGCAATGAATATTTTTTTGACTATTTTCATATTTTTCATAGTATTATATTTTTATTTACATATTCATTATCAAAATAAAGTTGGCAATGATTTAGAAATATATACAATTGATAATCCAACAAAAGAAAAATTAGAAGAGTTATGTGATTTAAGACAACCTGTAATTTTTGATTATTATAATAAAGAAATCATAGAAAAATGTGATTTATCTTACATTGAGGATTTATATGGTGCTTTTGATATTAAATTGCGAAACATTAATGAAGATAATGATGAAACAAAACAAATGTATTTACCATTCATATTTAAAGAAGCTGTTGAACTTTTTCAAAATGGAAACAATAAATGTTATATATCGGAAAATAATACAGATTTTTTAAAAGAAACAGGATTGGTAAAGATATACAAACACAACGATGGTTTCTTGAGACCTTCTTTCGTATCAAATTGTTTATATGACATTATGACAGGTTCCGTTTCTTGTCAGACTCCCTTAAGGTATAATCTAAATTATAGAAATTATTTGTATTTAACTAGTGGAAAAATTAATTTAAAATTAATACCCCCTTCTAGTTCTAGGTATTTAAATACAATTAAAGATTATGAAAATTTTGAATTTAGATCTCAAGTAAATCCATGGAAAATACAACCCGAATTTAAAAAAGAGTTTGACAAAGTAAAAGTTTTAGATATACAGCTTTTACCAGGTCAAATGATATATATACCCGCATATTGGTGGTATAGTATTGAATTTGTCGAACTTTCAAGTATATGTCATTTTAAATATAGAACTTATATGAATACTATATCAATTCTTCCACAATTATGTATGGGATTGTTGCAAAAACAAAATGTTAAATTAGACATTGCGAAAAAGTTATAAAAAACGTATCTGATAAAATTATTAAATTTTATTATAATTTAATAATTTATTCCATTTTTTTACATTTAACAACTCCAAAAATAAATTTGCTAAATTCAAATGATTTTTTGTATTCTATTTGTTTTTCTTTATAATAATTAAAAAAACCCATTGAAATTACAATAGCAACTCCTATAATTAAAATTTTCTGAATTTTTGTGATATTTTTAATTTTATCTTGGTGTGAAACTAAGTTTTTATTTGATTTTTTTTTATTAAATGTTGAAATAAAAAATTTTTTATAATTATTTGAAATATATAAACCCATTAGTAAAAACAATACCACAACGGTTGGAAAAATATTCATTTTGGTAAAAAGCAAGAAAAAAATGTACACGATTGAAGATTTAATTAATTTAGTTGTGGGATTTTCTGTATCACTATTTGAGTAACTGATTGTAAAAAATATAATGAAAAATGTCATTATTTGTTTTGCCATAATGCTTTCAGATAATAGTTCTTGGGTTTGGCAACCAAAAGTTTCAGCAATAAAATTACCCGAGACAGCAAGCAAAAGTAAAAATAAGCCGTCTATTATACCTAAAGATTGTGTTAATATATCTTCATAATTATTGACGATGTTCATTTTATATAATTATATATTATTAAAATAACGTTTTTTGGAAGATAAGTTTTTTTATAAATTATATAAAAAAAATATATAAAAATATATAAAAATATAAAATGTTTAGACCTATAACCACGTAACAAAATGATAATAATTATGAAAATACCTTTACACCCATGAAGATTTAAAACGGAACAAAATTGTTCATTACCGTGTCCATCATGCGATTTGCGCAGCCGTTTAATCCTATATTTCTTAGATTGGTATTCTGTAAAGTTTATAATTGTACATGCTTTGTTAATGGGTGTAATTGTTGTCGCCACTTTTTTGGTTTACATGAGTTTTACTTATTTTTAACTGATAATTCTGCGCAAATAAAAGCAAAAGGAACATTTTCAACATTTGCCATATTTTTTTATATTATTCAACATAATTTTTTTTAATATACATCTTTTAATATTTAACTTCGCAAAAAGTTTATACAAATTTATAATAAAATAAATTTGTATTTAAAAAAAACTGATGTTATTATATCTAAATGATTTCAATAATAAATGAAAATGATACGCATTTATTAGAACAAAAATTAAACCAATTTTTAGATAGATTGGAAAAAGAAATAAAAAACGATGGAATTTCTACAATATTGGATAATATTAATATGGAAGATTTGTATAATTATGATTTAATATCACATATCAAAAATAATTATTTGACAGACAAAAACAAGGAAAAAAGACTTATCGGGATTAAAATAATGACACAATTGATAGTAAAAAAACCCGAACTTAAATATAACCTATTTAATTTAGCGGATGAATTACTACAATTAACTGGTGATAAAAAAAGCGAAGAAATTAGACAACTTTCTGAGAAATGCGTTTTTACTTTGTTCGATTTAATTGCTCCCGAAATAATACCTGTATTTGTAGAAAATTTTATCTTAGGAAAAAAAGCGGGTCTTTCGCCATTATCTAGATGGCAAACTAAGGTAATATCTTTGAAAATCTTATCGAAAGCAGCGGAAATAGCACCAAGAGAAATAGAATCCATGTTAATAATATTGGTTCCTGTTATTAGCCGATTAATGTGGGACGTGAAAAAACAAGTTAAAAAACAGGCGGCTGAAACATTAGAAGATATTTGCGATGCGATTGACAATATTGATTTAAAACCCTTTATACCTAAGCTTGTTGACGCAATAGCAGACCCCGATACAGTATCCGATTGTATTTATTCTTTGGCCGGAACTACCTTTGTTCAAACAGTGACAGCATCAGCATTGTCTATCACGGTTCCTTTGTTAAAACGTGGTTTCAATGATAAAAAAACAGCCATTCGTCGTAAATGTGCGGTAATTACAGAAAATATGGCAAAATTAGTTAAAAATGCTGAAGATGTGGAGCCATTTATGCCCGTTTTGGCTCCATTATTAGAAAATGGTGTGAAAACAATTTCCGATCCAGAATGTCGTGGCCGTTTTGAAGCGGCTAGTGAAGTTTTACGACGTGTGTCATCGAAAAAAAGTAATACCAAATGGTCATTAGATTTTAATGTTTTATTGGAAACAATCCAATTGGTAGTAGAAGATAAAATTTCAGAACAAAATAAAATATTAGTTTCAAAAGTTTCCTCATCCATGGTTAATTATAGTAATAATTTAAATAAAGCGGATTGGGAAAATGTTTTAAAACCTATTTTGAAAATACATTTAAACGAAAATACAATTGAAATTTTAGTAGACAATCTTCATAAAAAATGTTTATTATTATCTGGTAATATGATTTCAGAAAATACACAACACGGTTCACATAATGACGAAGAAGATGAAAGCATTCCTGATTTATGCGATTTACAATTTTCATTAGCGTATGGTTCTAAAATTCTTTTAAATAATTCAAGACTTCATTTAAAAAAAGGTTTTAAATATGGCATTATTTCGGAGAAAAGTGCTGGTAAAACAACAATGATGAGAGCTATTTCAAATGGACAGGTAGAGGGATTTCCGGTTTCAAGTGACGGTGTGAGAAGTATTTTTATTGAAAATGATATACAAGGTTCGCAACTTCAAATGAAGGTTTCTGAATTTTTAACGGATTCTATAGGATTTGGGATTGAATTATCTTTACAGGAAGCAGAAAAAGCTTTATTAGATGGCGGGTTTACACAAGTTATGTGTGATGGATTAATTACTCAATTATCTGGAGGTTGGAAAATGAAATTAGCTTTGATTAGGGCTACTTTGGAAAATGCGGATATCATGTTAATGGATGAACCAACAAATCATTTAGATGTATTAAATGTTCAGTGGGTCGTTGATTATATCCAAAGTCTACCAAATGTCACATGTTTAATTGTATCGCATGATTCTGCATTTTTAGATAAGACAGTTGATCATATAATTCATTTTAAAGATTTAAAATTACACACTTACAAAGGAAATATATCGGATTTTGTAGAGAGATTTCCAGAAGCAAAATCATATTTTGAATTAGGGTCTACTAGGATTCAGTTTAAATTTCCACAACCTTCGCTGTTAGATGGTGTTAAAACAAAAGGTACTCCAATATTAACTATGACCAATTGTTCATTTAAATACCCTTCGGCCGAGAAGAATCAGCTTAATAATGTTTCCGTAAAATGTTCAATGGCTTCTAGAGTTGCGATTGTTGGCGCCAATGGTGCTGGCAAATCAACAATGATTAAATTGTTAACAGGGGAAATGAAACCAACTGTTGGGTCGGTATATAAACATCCAAATTGTCGTTTTGCTTATGTTGCCCAGCACGCTTTCCACCACATTGAACAACATCTGGAAAAATCACCAAACGAATATATAAGATGGAGATATGAAGGCGGGCAAGATAAAGAAGCGCGCGCCAAGTCTACAGCTATTATAACTCCTGAAGAACAGAAAATCATGGAAAAACCGTTTGAAGTTTCTTGGAAAGACGAAGAATCTGGTTCTTTAATGAAAGAAAAACGCGTCGTTGAGAAATTAATGGCAAGAAGAAAGGTAAAGAAAGAATACCATTATGAAGTAAAATGGAAAGGTAAAACAATGGATTTTAATTCTTGGTATTCACGCGAATCTTTAATAAAACGCGGGTTTATTAAATTAATTAAACTTTTAGATATAAAATTAGCCGCGTCGCAACAACAAGGGAAACCGTTAACGTCGAGAAACGTTGAAGAGCATCTTGGGAATGTGGGTTTAGAGTCTGAAGCCGCGACACATTCTAGAATTAAAGATTTGAGTGGTGGGCAAAAAGTTAAAGTTGTATTGGCCGCTTGTACTTGGTGTTGTCCTCATTTGATCATATTGGATGAGCCTACAAATTATTTGGATAGAGATTCTCTTGGCGCATTAGCCAATGCCATTGATGAATTTGAAGGTGGTGTAGTATTAATTACGCATAATAAAGAATTCGCAGACGCGACTACTAAAGTTACTTGGGTTGTTGCTAATAATAAATGCGATATTAAAGGCGACCCAGAATGGGAAAAATATGCGGCGGAACAAGAAATTCTTCAAATAGAAGGCCAAGATGAAATGTTTGATGCGGCTGGTAACAAAATAAATAATAAAAAACATGCCAAAAGTGTTGAAGAAATGACGCGACAAGAAATAAAAAAAAATAAGAAAAGTATAAAATCAAAGATTAAACGCGGCGAAGAATTAGAAGAATATGAGATGGATTGGGCGGATGAATGGAATATTAAATATGAAATTCCGGAATAACAGCAATAATGTATTTGACTCTAAATAATATGATAAAATATATTATATTATTTTTGTAATTTTTGTATGGATCGTAAATTTTTTATTCTTAGCGAATCAGTTCTTTTTAAATTAGTTTTTATAGTCTCTGTATTATGTTTTAATTTTTCTATACTTATTTCTAAATCAATTATTTTTTCATTTTGTGTTTGAATTATATCATATAAATAAGCGATCTCATTTGTTAATAAATTTAATTGTTTCGTATTATTATTGAATTCTTTATTTTCATATGACATAGTATTATGGTCATTATTTATTTTATCGTTCATTAATATTATTATATACAAATATTAAATTGAAATTTATATTATAAAAGCAAATACATTTAAAACAAATGAGTGATCCAAATAATTCCTATCGTATCAGTGTGGAAGATAGACGATATGATAAATTTGAAATTATGAATTCATTAACAGGAAAAAATATTGATTTAAACATAAATCCTATAGAAAATAAATTATTTAATCAAGATGTTTTTGAATTAATAAGTGATAAATCTAATATTATAAATATATTACATTCATCGCTCAGATCGATGCTAACAATACCTGCCATCTTAGTTTTGGAAGGCAACAATATATATGGCAAAACAAAAAAAGGCCGACCACTGTATCGTTGTATTCCCGATGATAGACGAATGCCTGAATTTCTGGTCCCTTATACTTTAAAAATTAATTTTAATAAAAAACTGTATAATAAGTATGTTGTTTTTAGGTTTGATAATTGGATTAATAAACACCCTGAAGGAAGATTGACAAATGTCTTAGGTTGTGTTACAATATTGGATAATTTTTATGAGTATCAACTTTATTGTAAAAGTTTATACGCGTCTATTCAGGATTTTACAAAAAAAACAATGCGCGAGCTAAAATCTAAATCAGAGTCGCATTTTATTGATAAGATTATGGCTGACTATGATATTGTTGATCGTAGAAATTACAAAATAATATCAATAGACCCAAAAGATAGTAAAGATTTTGACGATGCGTTCGGATTAGAAAATATTGATGACGACACTGTTATGTTAAGTATCTACATATCGAATGTATCCTTCTGGATGGATGCTTTGGGTTTGTGGGATTCCTTTTCACAACGGATTGCTACTATTTATTTACCTGATAGAAAAAGACCCATGTTGCCTACTATATTATCTGACGCGTTATGTAGTCTTCAAGAAAAAAGAACGCGATTTGCTTTTACATTGGATATATGTATTGATAAAAAAACATTTGACATTAAAAATATAGAATACAAAAACACATCGATTATAGTAGATAAAAATTTAAGATACGAAACAGATGAAATGAAAAATAATTCGGTTTTTAAAGATGCGATGGTTTTAATAAAAAATTTAAATAAGAAAAATAAATATGTAGACCATATTGATAGTAGTCATGATTTAGTGGCTTATATGATGATTTTAATGAATTATTTGACTGCAAATGAATTTATCAAAAGTAAAAAAGGCATATTTAGGTCCGTAAAATTAGATAAAACATATAAAACACCAGAAAACATCCCAGAAAAAGTAAGTAAATTTCTAAAAATGTGGAACAGTTTCGGTGGTTCTTATGTGAAATATAAAAATATTGAACGACATGAAATTTTAAAGTTTGACGCTTATATACATATTACTTCGCCTATTAGAAGATTGGTTGATTTATTAAATATAATGGAAATCCAAGACGAAAAATCTTTATTTAATTTTTCCACAACATCTAGAAAATTTTATGATAAGTGGACGAATGACGAGTCGTTTGAATATATAAATACTACTATGCGGTCTATCAGGAAAGTTCAAAATGACTGTTCTTTATTGAAAATTTGTACAACTGATAAAACAATTATGGATAAAATACACATTGGATTTATATTTGATAAATTGGTAAGAAATGATGCTTTATATCAATACATGGTTTATATACCCGAATTAAAAATGGTAAATCGTTTTACAAGTCGTCATGATAAAGATAATAACTCATCACAAAATTTTAAACTATTCTCATTTATGGATGAGAATAGATTAAAGGAAAAAATTAGGATTGAGCTGGTTATTTAATTTATTTTAGACGATTTGAAAAATTTAGGAACTATTTACTTCTCTGACCATTTTACACTTTATATGAAAACATTCTTTACTTTTCACATTACATTTATTTGAAGTATGAGTAAAATTATTTTTTTTGTATAAAAATAAAATAATAGTGAAATATATAATGACATTGGATAATTTAATAATTATCGGAAAAAACGTGAAAAACGTTGATTTAATTGAAAATTCTATTAACGACAGCACGGAAATATTTTTAGTCGATTCGGACACTACCGAAGAATCTTTGTTAAATCATGTCAAAGAGAAGACGTACAAGTCCGTGGCGTATTTCGCGCATTACCAAGCGCCGGAAACTCACTCTATTACACCGGACGTAACGTACGACCTGGCGAGCGACAAGGACGCGCTCGTAAATTTCTGGAATAAATTTGACACGTCGACAGTCGACTACTTAGGATGTTCGACATTGAAAAACGAAGTGTGGAAAAACACATTAAAACATTTAGAAGAAAAAACGTCCAAACAATTTAGAGCCTCGGATGACAATACTGGGAATTTAAAAGCTGGCGGCGATTGGGTTTTAGAATCGGACGGCGTGAACGTGAAAGAGATATATTTTACTGAAGAAATAAATAAATGGATGGGTTTGTTGGGTACTGTCCATATCGTGAGCCTCGACGTTAATGATGGGGAGGGATCGTTGCGTCAAGCGATAGCGGATGCTGCGACAGGGGATACAATTGAGTTTGGCGACGGGATGGAAATCTTGCTGAACACTCCCATCACTATTGACAACAAAGACATCGTGATTAACGGTGGTGAGAATGTGGTGACGATTAGTGGTGGTAATACAACGAGCATATTCAAGATTACGAGTGGCGATGTAGAGATTAAGAGCTTAACTTTAAAGAACGGTTTAGCCCAAGGTGGAGAGGGTGAGAGGCCGGGTCGTGTGTTGGGACACGGTGCAGGCGGCGGCGGTGCGGGAATGGGAGGTGCTATTGCTGTTTCAGGTGGCAATGTTTTGATTAACGGGGTTGAATTTATAGACAACAAAGCCAAAGGGGGTAATGGGGGCAACTCTACTACACCGGTTGGTTCTTCCACTACCATCGATTATGCTGGAGCAGGCGGTAGCAGTAACTTTGGAAGCGGCGGTATTCGTGTAACTTGGGGAAATGACTATCAAGGCAACGCAGGAGGTTTTGGGGGAGGTGGGAGTGGTGCGCTTGATTATGGAGAGAACAACCCATATGGAGGGGCAGGCGGTTTTGGTGGTGGAGGCGGTGGAGGTGCCACGGGTGTGTGGATTTACTCCTTGGCCCAAGATAGAATTTCCAATATCAGCGCCGGCCCTGCAGGACAAGCGGGTTTATTTGGTGGTGCGGGAAGTGAGGGGCAGACTAAGACGGTCAACGATCAAGGAAGAGGTGATGGAGGTGGAGGTGGAGGTGGTGCAGGCTTGGGAGGAGCGCTATTTATTAAATCGGGTAATGTAACGCTATCAAATAGTACGTTTACCGGGTCAGTTGCTGAAGGCGGGTCTGGTGGCGATGGATCTGCAAGGGGAGCAGCTGGTCAAGGCGTTGGTGGTGCCATCTTTGTATATGAAACGGGAAATATTAACTTAGAAGACAATGTTACTTTTAGTAATAATTTTGCAACAGATAACGCTGATACGTATATAATGCATCTCGATATTTCACCAAAAATTATTAATGAAAGTATCCCAGCTAACACAACAGTAGCAACCATATCAACTAAACAATCAATTTCAGGTGGTACATATAGTTATAGTTTGGTAGACGGAACGGGTGATGATGATAACACCAGTTTTACAATAGACGGCAACGAGCTTGGAATAATTGGTAGTCCTGATTATGCAACTAAATCTTCGTATAGCATACGTATTAAGACTGACCATGATTCATCAAACTTTACTTATGAAAAGTCCTTTACATTAAGAGTAAATCAAGCTCCTACAAGTATAAGTCTCTCATCACTTCTTATTAATGAAAGTATCCCAGCTTACCCAACAGTAGCAGCTATATCATATACAGATACAAGTATAGCATATGATAAATACGTAATCTATAATGGTTATAAATATCGAACCCTCCTAGATGCCGACGTAAACGGCACTGGACAATCCAGCAGCGCAGAGCAGACATACACAACTATGCCCGCAGGCTTCGCGGTAGCGCCGGACAACCAAGACATAGTAGATAACGTCATCGCGCCATACTACTGGGATGTTTGGCGCCTTTGTACTGAAAGCAAAGCCTGGGCCACCAAGCACTATGTGTTGAATGCTGGCATGATGAAAGACTCCACAACGATGTGGGAGACGAATGGCTATGAATATCGTATCAAACCAGGTAGCAGCAGCTGGTATCGGCTATTGATCCGCGCTGTTGTTGACGTATTACCTACCTACAGTTTGGTTTCTGGAACAGAATATCCTGATAATAGCAGTTTTACAATAAATGGCAACGAACTAATAATGAATGATAGTCCCAATTATTCAACGAAATCTTCGTATAGCATACTTATTCAGGTTACTGATTTAGGAGGTGAAAGTTATGAAAAGAATTTCACACTAACAGTTACGCCACCATCAGATGAAGAAGCGCCAGTGATTACATTAGCTGTCGCTGCCAATAGATTGGCTGATTTGGTTGGCGGATCTTTAACAGATGATGGGAACGGAAATTATACTTTAGTAAGTAATATTGATTTGACCGAAGATCTTATTATTGAAAGTAATGAAACATTATTCATTAAAACTAATAAGCAACTTAATATATCCGCAAATGTTCATAATAAGGGAATTGTTTTCCTTAGGGGCAACACTGATAATCAAACGACAATCAACAATTATGGAGTATTTGTGAATGAGGGACTCGTTCGGAGCTCTAATCAATACGAGTATTTTTACAACAATTCTGGTGGAAAATTTTATAACTTAAATACAAATCAAAGAGATGAGGTCACAAACCAGTTGTATTATTTCTCCAATCGGTCTGGTTCGGCAATTTTTGATGTAAAATCAACATTCAAATTAAGCCGAGTCAGTTCCAACTCTGGTTCCTACACGGGCGATTATACTGGAGGGATTCCACATGAAGTGGCTATACTTGATGGTAACATCGTAGAGCAGGGTGCGACTTGGGTAGATCCTGGAGCAACCGCCGATACAGGCGAAACAGTTACCGCTTCAGGAACAGTGAATACGAGTGTTGTTGGAACTTACACGATTACCTACACTGCGACAGACGCAGCGGGAAATGCTGGAACAGATACAAGAACGGTTACTGTAGTGGATATAACCGCGCCAGTGATCACGGTTACAAGTGGCACTGACACGATTGAAGCTGGGGGAACTTGGGCGGATGCTGGAGCCACCGCTGATACCGGTGAAACAGTTACTGCTTCTGGCACGGTGGATGCGAACACCGCTGGAACTTATACGATTACGTACACTGCGACAGACGCAGCGGGAAATGTTGGAACAGCGACTAGAACCATCACGGTTGGTGATGGTAACTTTGCGCCGGTTGGAGTAGACGCTTCAGTTGAGAGATCCAAAGGCCTGGTGGCCTCCGGAAAAACCTTGGTCTTGGATATGGATTTGGGTGGTATTGGGGTGACTGCGACGATCACACTTCCTGATGAGTCTGAATGGAGAGATGGAGATATGATCGACTTGGACATGCCGCTTAATCGGGAGAATTTCAAATTGAGCTCGCCACAATTTTCTCCGGAGCTTGTGGATTACCTCGAAAATCAGTTAGATATTCTCGATGGTGCTTTTACAATGGGGGGGAATTTGAGGTTCAATTCGGCTTTTGAATCGCATAATGAAATTAGAATCAGTGAATTAGAGAGGTTGTTTTTCTTTACTTTTGGTGGGTTGGAATTATTAATGACATCACCACACACACTTGATATCAATTACGTCGACCCTGAATTACAATCCCTCTTTTCTGTAACGTTTGGCTACTTTATCGATACTACTAGTCAAGTATTTGTAGGGGACTTGGCTAGACTCGAGGATCGGTTTTCGAGTATCACCTCTGGTTCTCTCGCGGCGACTGATGTCGATCAAAATTCGGTTCTGACATTCACCCTCGATGCGCCTGTCGCTGGACTGACTCTGGCGACAAATGGGACTTACACCTTCGATTGGAACAACCAGGCGTATGCCGACCTTTGGCAAGGTGATTCCCGGAATGTTGTTGCCAATTGGACTGTCACCGATCAGCACGGGGCCACTGACTCTCGTGAACTGACTATCACCGTAAATGGAATCGGGGTGAATCCAGCGCCAGTAATCACGGTAACAAGTGGCACGGATACAG
>Ga0206130_10004869_pt1 | contig 16250 bp, 15 predicted proteins | sample Helgoland_Spring_9_FD_148637 | JGI IMG/M metagenome (GOLD analysis project Ga0206130, IMG submission 148637) | Pelagic subsurface seawater microbial communities from Kabeltonne, Helgoland, North Sea - Helgoland_Spring_Bloom_20160512_1 | ecosystem: Environmental > Aquatic > Marine > Epipelagic ... | reverse complement strand
CCAAATCACCATTGATTGGGTCTAAGTAAAAACCCAAAGGTGGCTTTGCATTTGGTACTGGCTTACAATCTACTCTTCCTGGAGGAATACACTTACAAGTCATTGGGTGCTTAGGATCAAATGGGCTTTTATGCGTCATGTTATTACCCTTAGAAGACTGCGGTGCAACCAAAGAATAGGACAAAGAATCGTAATCTTTATTATCCAAGGCACCATTGTTAAAATAATAGGGGTTGTTACAACACAAGAATGCGATAGGATCACTCGTTAAATCCGGTGAATCGTTACACTTCTTCTTGGTCTTATCAATATTGCACAGATTAACCATGGCATCTGCATAGAAGGATCCATTGTTGATGGTAGTAATTTCACCATTTCTACAACACTGTCCCCAGCTAAATCTAAATTCACAACATCCATTCTTTCGCCAAGTACTGTAGGGCGCCTTAGAGAAATCAATGATTGCCTCATAAGTATGCTCCTCTACACCAATCCCTAAACCAGATTGTCTGTTCTTACAGGCAGAAACACTGCTTGCACAAGTAGGCGTAATGTCACGAACCCCTTTCTTCGTAGGGCTAAAGGTGGTAGAATAACTCCCACAACTAATCGTACCAGAAATACCCCCTAGGTTAATACCAGTACAATCCCTGTAAACTTTTAGGGTAACCTTATATTTTCCTTTTCCTAAACAGGTGTATTTTACATCTGCCCCCATCATATGAGTTGCTTGAGATTCGAATGCTCCCAAACAAAGAATGGCTAATAATAATAGTAATGCTTTTTTCATAATTCTTAATTCTTCCTACGAACAAGACACAGTCAACGTAAGAAATGTTGCCTCAAATATAAGAAATATGCATCATTACTTAAAATTAAAATGTAATTCACTCATATTGAGAAAGTAGAAGACAAAAAAATATTAAAATTAGGCCTTTTTAAGAATTTGCCATAATTCTATTCAAGTAATTCAACTTTAAATCAAGGTTCCTAACCTCCGCCAATTTATCCAAATTACTAAAATTGAAATCCATTATCAATCTTTTTAAAGTCTGTTTTATTTCCTCAATCCTAACTGAAACTTCATCTTTAACTTTGCCCAATGCAATATCATCCTCCATGAGTTTGTATTCCATGAGACTCTCATTTGTTTCCATCATTTCCATAAGAAATTCTGGTGGTAGAGTTGCTTTTTTACTTGATGGGAAAAGCTCATTTAGAATGTAGTCTATTAGCTTATCCTGAGATATTAATGTTGCATAGGCTTTGTTGTTCAAAGCTATTAGCTCCATGGATTCAACTTCATCCTTTCCATGAGCGAAATCCGGGTGTAGCTTCCTGCTATTTTCAAGATACTTTTTTCTAACTAATTTCTGGTCTGGAAAAAAAGAAATCGAAATTCCAAAAAATTCAAAGAAGTTCATTTATATGCCTAATAATCTAAGAATATCATTCCCGAAAATGAAAACCATTAATGATAAAAGAATTACCATCCCAGCAGTTTGAACATACATCATCCACTTGTCGCTTAGTGTTTTCCCAGTAAGCATTTCAACTGTACAGAAAACAGCATGACCACCATCCAATCCTGGTATAGGCAATAAATTCATAAAGGCCAACACTAGTGAGAACAATCCGGTTAATTGCCAAAATCTATGCCAATTCCATTCACTTCCAAAAACAGTTGCCAATTGAATTGGCCCCATAAGACTTTTTCTAGCATTAATCTTACCATCTATCATGGCCTTAAATCCCTTTATCTGATCACTTATTGTTTGGACTCCTCTACTGTAACCAATGGGGAGAGATTCCCAAAAACCATACGTTTTTTTAACAAGAAACTCATCTGTTTCTGAAATATCAACATTAAAACCTAGTTTCCCATTCGCATCCGTTTTCCCCTTAAGATTTAATGAATCGGTTCCTCTCAATACCACTAAGTCTAAATCTAAATCAGGCTTTAAGGATTCAGAAAAGTCTTCATATGTCAAAATTTCCTCTCCATTAATTTCAATAATCTTATCGCCAGTTACTAACCCAGCCTCTTTTGCATTCAAAACATCAGTAGATAAGGTACCTACCTTAAATTTATATTTATAACTTAAAAACTCCTTTCTTTTATCACCCAACTGGCTAATAAAGTCACTAGGCATTTTAAGATCCATTTGCACTCCATCTCTTTCTATTCCATAAATAACCTCATCTTCCAAAATTTCGCTCACGTTCCTAATATCACCAAAGTTAATTAGTTTATTGCCGTTTAGACTTACTAATTTATCGTTGTCCTTGAACCCTACTTCTTCTCCAAAACTAAGTGCATTTATCCCCAACTCATTTGCCTTTTCGATGGGCATCTCACTATCTCCATAATAAGCAGTCATAAACCAAAAGATAACAATTCCCAAAATCAAATTTACTACAACCCCACCAAGCATAACAATTAACCTTTGCCATGCTGGCTTTGTTCTAAATTCCCATTCCTTTGGCTCCTCATTCATCTGCTCTTTATCCATCGACTCATCAATCATGCCAGCGATTTTAACATAGCCACCTAGTGGTAACCACCCAACGCCATACTCAGTATCTCCTTTTTTGAAAGAAAAAAGTTTTTTACCCCATGCGTCAAAAAACAGGTAGAATTTCTCCACTTTTATACCAAACCACCTTGCAGTAATATAATGACCTCCTTCGTGCAATACTATTAATATTGCTAAGGCCAAAATCAACTGGCCAACCATTACGGTAATATCTAAAAAGGAATAAAGAAAAATCATATTCATAAATTAATTTTAAGCGTGCAAAAGTAAGGAAAAACGAATGCTTTATACTAGAATTAATGTTAAAAGCATTAAAACCTCAGATAAATCCTTAACTTCTTTACATATATTCTTCCGAAGTAGACTATTAAAGCGGACTTTTGAAACTTTCAGAGACCCAACATAAAGCGATCAAAACGACAGAAGTAAAAAGGAATTGATCCATAAGTTAAAAATAGCTTTGAAATAAGCAGATGAATTAGAATATTCGTTATTTATTTGCAATGAAGTATATTCTTATAAAATGACGATGAATTAATTAATAAACTTAAACCAATAAAAAGGTATCGGATTCTACAATATCAAATACAAAAAAGAACATGTAATTTGCATATTAGCTAATTCTCTTATTGACTAATTAGACCCATTAACAAATTAAATAAAGATGAACAGAGAAGAATTATTAGATGCAATAGATGCAAAATACAAAGCCATAGGCCAAGATCCAGATGTGCATTTATCTGGTTTACTCTATGCAGAGCCAATGAAGTACTGGGACTTTATTCAGGTGGATGCTCTACTAGGCTTACAAACGCAAAGAACTCAGTTGCCTGATGAAATGGTTTTTATAATGTACCATCAAATAAATGAATTGCTTTTTAAAATGATTCTTTGGGAAATGTCCCAAATATCAAATACTGAGCACATCAAACCTGAAAAATTTGAAATGCATCTGATGCGGGTAAGTAGGTATTTCGATATGCTTTCCAACTCCTTTACTATTATGGGAGATGGCATGGAGGTAAGCCAATACATGAAATTTAGAGATACCTTAACTCCTGCCAGTGGTTATCAATCGGTGCAATACCGAAAAATTGAAATTGCTTCTACTGAATTAATAAACCTAATTGACATGAGGTTTAGGTACAACATTGACAGAGACACTCCTTATGAGCATGCTTTCGAACACATGTATTGGCAAGCTGCTGGGAAAGACTTTAAAACAGGTGAAAAAAACAAACTCCTGGTAAATTTTGAGGACAAATACAAAAAGGAGCTCATCGATTGGATGAAAGAGTACAATACCGTAAATATTTGGACCAAGTTTAAAAACTTACCAGAGGATTATCAAAAAGATATTTCTTTAATAAATGCGATGCGTCATTACGATCACACGGTTAACATTTCTTGGGTTATGCATCATTATATGGCTGCAGGCAAATACTTGGATAGTGGTGAAGGTAATGCAGAGGCAACCGGTGGTAGTGACTGGCATAAATACATGCACCCACGTTACCAAAGAAGAATTTTCTTCCCTGAATTATGGGATGAGGACGAAATAAAAGACTGGGGAGTAACCAACCTTGAAGGGTACAAACTTCGAGAATAGTTAATATTCTAAAAGATTTTGTTTCTTTGCCCTAATGGCATTTGCCCTTAATTTTACCACAAATAGGACCAAAAGCATAGGTCTACTGTGCTTGACATTTATCAATTTCCTATTTGCATGGAAATACATAGATAGAATAAGTTCATTGGCCTTGCCCATTGCCATTGTTTATGCAATAGGCATCAGTATTCTTGCTGTTTATTTGCCTAAACTTAAAATAAACGAGAAATGGGTTACCATCATTTTCCTTCTCCTTTTGTTTCTTCTCTCTTTCCTTATATTTCAAAAAATAGACCCCATTGATATCAAAGTGGATAGATGGAGTGTTATTAGCTCCTTTTGGGGCTCTGCATTTCAGGGAGAATACCCATATTTTGCAAAGTCACATAGATTATCTCCACCAGGCCCTTTCCCTATTTATTTTATATTGGGTTTACCATTTTACCTATTGGGTGAGATAGGTTGGCTAGCTGTCTTGGGGCTTGTTGTGTTTCTGCTTTTTACAAGAAATAAACTTGCAAAATTTAATTACTTCAAGGTTTTACTTTTCACTCTTCTCTCTATTGCAATATGGTATGAGATTTTAGTTCGGAGCACCATATTTACGAATTCCACCATCCTTTTGTGTTTCCTTTATAGTATTAAAGATTACCCCTACAAAAACTACAAAAAAGTACTTCTAATTGGAATACTTGCAGGTATCTTATTAAGTACAAGAATGATTTTTGGTTTGTGTTTTGCAATCTATTTGATTCATGGATTAAGGACTAAACAAATAAATTTTGCGCAATCCATTATTTGGGGGCTCACTTGTGTAACTACTCTTTTAGCAACCTTAGCGCCATTTTACGTCTTATTCCCTCAAGAATTTTGGATACAAAACCCCTTTAACATTCAAGGTACATTCTTAATTCAACCTTATTGGCAGCCAGTGTTTCTACTCATGGCAATTCTCTTCGGGTATTTTTGTAAATCGAACAAGAAGCTTATTTACAATTATGGAATAGTTCTATTTCTTGTGATACTGGTTTACATAGGCACTCATCTTATTGAGCCTATGGCTGATGGTATTAACTTGCATCCTGAAAGATTCTGGGATGGTGGAATAGATATTTCTTACCTCCTCTTTTCTCTACCCTTCCTGATATTTTACAGCTTTGCAAAAGAGGGCTCTCCTAAAGTGCCTGCTATGTAGGCAGTAGTCCAAGCAGCTTGGAAATTAAACCCACCTGTTATCCCATCTATATCCATCACCTCACCACAAAGATAGAGCCCTTCGCACCTCTTACTTTGCATTGTCGTTACATCAACATCTTGCAATGCTACACCTCCACAAGTAACAAATTCTTCCTTAAATGTAGTTTTCCCTTTCACTTTATACTGATCGTTCGTTAATAAATTAACTAGTTTGTTTTTATTCTTTTTAGAGAGGCTGAGCCAATTAGAATCTTCCTCAATTTCAATCTTAGATAATAAGTAAGACCAAAATCGTTTTGGAAAATCAAATGGATTCTCATTGATCATCTTTTTTGATGATTCCAATGGGAACATTCCTCTAGCGTCTTCCTCAGACTTTTCACCCAACCAGTTTAGACTAATGGTAAAGTCATATCCCAAATTAAATAGGTCTCTTGCTCCCCATGCTGAAAGCTTTAGTATAGCTGGGCCACTCATACCCCAATGCGTCACTAACAAATCGCCTACTGTTTTAAGTTTGGTAGTCAGAACCTTTGCTTGAACATTTTTCACCACCACACCTGGTAATTCTTTTATGTTTTCTTCTGGCATGTTAAAAGTAAACAAGGAAGGAATTGGTGCTTCAATTTTGTGATCCAAGGCTTCAAGCCAATGGTAAGATTCTATTTTATTACTACCTCCTTGAGCCACAATCACTTTATGTGCCTCGAACTTCTGTTCTCCTAAAAATAATAGGAACTCCTTTCCCACCTTCTCTATTGAATCCACATTTGCTTTTTTTTCTATCCTAATTCCTAATTTTCTTGCTTTGTTTAACAAGCAATCGATAATTGTTGTAGAGTTATTAGTTATTGGAAACATCCTCTTGTCCTCTTCGGCATGAAGTTCTACTCCATTTCTCTTAAACCAATTTATTGTATCTTCCGTTGAGAATTGTTCGAAGGCTTTTTTTAGAAACTTATCTCCTCTTGGGTAGTGCTTAACCAGCTGCGCATTGCTAAATGTGGCATTAGTTACATTGCATCTACCACCACCAGAAACCTTTACTTTGGACAGTACTTTATTGGTTTTCTCCATCAGGATAACCTCATAACTGGGATTAACTTCCTTACACCTAATCGCTGCAAAAAATCCTGCTGCTCCACCTCCAATAACTACGACCGTTTTACCCATTAGGGGTGCAATTTAAGTATTTACTGCACAATTTTATTAGCACAAGAAGTTCCTGCGAATGCATTTGGCTTTGCCTTAAAAGTATAGCCCATTCCCAATATATAGCCCATTGCTTCTTTTAGTGTCACATTTGATTTAAAACTAGGGTCAGTACTTATGTCAGCATGTACTTCCATAGGGATGTCATAACGCTCCAGTAATGGACATATTTTATATGCAATTTCAACTGAGTCAGCTACTTCTTTAAGCAACCTTTCCCTCATACCTATGTTGTGTTTTGAACTCGTCTTTTTTACAAACATAAACCCTCCTTTCCCCTCTCTAATGAAGACTATGGCAGTTGCCATATCCATCTTCTCTCCTCGCACTTGGGAATCACTACCAATGCATATCTTAAGTTTGTTATTACGTGCAATTTCTCTAAGAATGGTAGTTTCTACTGATTCGTAAACATCCAGTATTGGTTCTCCGTTTAGTCTTTTCCATTCCATAATAATATTCAATTTTTCACAAGATAAGTAATTTCATTGAGCTTAAACACACAAATTATAGGCATCTAGATAAAATAGCCACTTTCTTACATCGAATTTACATTTCTAAAACAAGACAAAAACCATTCTTTCTTCGATAGAAGAAATACTAATTTAGCCCAGAATTAGTTCTTGTAAAAAGTGTATCATGAAGCAGAAGAATTTCCCACTTTACAATGCTAGGTATAGATTTGCACATCTACTAACCTTGCTTGCACCTAAAATAGTCAAACTCACTCTTTCTAAAGCCAAATGGCGATATTCCATTCAAGACTACCGAAATTTCCCTGTAGGAACTGTAGCTCGAGAAATTGCAAATTACCTTGACCTTAAAAAATTGCATTTTTTGCCAAAAGGAGAAAAGCACGATGTGAGACATATTGTATTAGGTTACGAAATGAATGTAGAGGGCGAAGTTAGGATGCAAGCATTTTTGATAGGCAATGGAAAGCTACATCCTTATGGAATAGTGTACTTAGGTTTTTTTCTAGCTTTATTGCCAGAACTAATAGTACCATGCCTAGGCGATTTTTTAAGAGGGAGACAAGCTACTAGCTTAAACAATCTTTCCGAAATTGCCCTACTAGGCATGCACCTGGATGAGGTAAAGAAACTATTCTCAATCAAAGAGACATTAGAAGTAAAAGTTCAATTATACTAAGGTTTGAAAAAAGCACTTGAAAGACTTCATTTGTTTTGGTGCATTATGGAAATGCTCTAAGGCTTAGCGGCCTAACTTGTAGGTCATCATTGCTTTTTAACCAACATAGCATATTTACCTAAGTTAGGGATAACCTTAACCCACTGCATCGTATTTTCATCTAGAAATATCATTTGGTAAGCATCCTTGTATTTTTCTTGATCAGAAAGAAATGTAATATAATATCCTACTTCTTGCTTTTGCATGTCCCATTTCCCTTTATCTCCTTTCGGAATCCTTGTATTCCTTACTGAATAAACGCTGTCATTTGTGAAAGTATAGTAACTACTTAAAAAGGTGGTTTTCGCAGATGCAATGGTATCAGGGTGGATAGTATTCAAACTATCTTTAAAGTCTACTACTTTCCATACTCCTGAAAGCAAGCCAGTAGAATTGGTCGTTTTTTCAACATTTTCTGAAACCTCTTCTTGAATGATAACATCATTATTTACTTTCTCAGTTGTATTCGTTGAGGAACAAGCCCAAAAACTAAGGGACATTAAAATTAATAAATTGTTTTTCATTGTTCAAAATTACAAAAAAAGCATAAGATTAATTTGCGCTTTGTACTTCTTTGTTTTTAATATAAATACCTTACAAACAAAAAACGAGATACCAAGCAATTCTTATTACTATTGAAACTAATTACCCACCATACTTGCCTTCATGAATTCTCTATTCAATCTTGCTATGTTTTCTAAGGAAATTTCTTTTGGACATTCTGCCGCACAAGCTCCAGTATTGGTACAAGCACCGAATCCTTCTTTGTCCATTTGGGCAACCATGTTTTTTGCTCTTTCTGTTCTTTCTGTTTGTCCTTGTGGTAAAAGAGCTAATTGAGAAACCTTTGCACCTACAAATAGCATGGCACTGGAGTTTTTACAAGCTGCTACACAAGCACCACAACCGATACAAGTTGCCGCATCAAATGCTGTATCTGCATCCTCTTTTGGAATAGGAATAGCATTAGCATCAATTGTATTTCCAGAAGTATTTACACTTACGTATCCACCTGCTTGAATGATTCTATCAAAGGAACCTCTATCTACAATTAAATCCTTAATTACTGGAAAGGCATTTGCTCTCCAAGGCTCTATAAAGATTGTATCTCCGTCATTAAAAGAACGCATGTGTAACTGACAAGTAGTAATTGCATCAGAAGGCCCATGAGGCTTTCCATTAATCACCATAGAACACATACCACAAATACCTTCTCTGCAATCGTGGTCAAAAGCAACAGGCGATCCTCCTTCGTTGATTATTTGTTCGTTAAGCACATCTATCATTTCTAAGAAAGACATGTGCTCAGAGATATCACTCACTTTATAGGCTTCAATTTTACCCTTTGTATCTGCGTCCTTTTGACGCCAAATTTTCAATGTTAAATTCATGTTCTTCTTATTTATAGGATCTTTGCTTCAGTTCTATGTTTTCAAATTTAAGGTCTTCTTTGTGCAAGTTAGCCTCGGAAGGTGTACCAGTGAATTCCCAAGCTGCTACATAAGCAAAATTTGCATCGTCCCGTTTCGCTTCACCTTCTTCTGTCTGTGATTCTTCACGGAAATGCCCACCAGCAGACTCTTCTCTACTTAAAGCATCTTGGCACATTAATTCACCCATTTCAAGGAAATCTGCTACTCTATATGCTTTCTCTAATTCTGGATTCAATTCATTGGCATTGCCAGGTACTTTTACTTTCTCCCAGAATTCCTTTCGCAAAGCTTGTATTTCAGAAATTGCCTCTTTAAGGTGTTTCTCGTTTCTAGCCATACCACATTTGTTCCACATAATGAGCCCTAATTGCTTGTGGTAATAATCAACAGAATGTTCTCCATTGTTATTAGCCAGTTTATTAACCAATTCAGTTACTTCTTTTTCAGCAGCAGCAAACTCAGGTGATTCCGTTGAAATCTCTCCTGTTCTAATGTCATCTGCTAAGAAGTCTCCAATCGTATATGGAATAACAAAATAACCATCTGCAAGACCTTGCATAAGTGCAGAAGCTCCTAGTCTATTTGCTCCATGATCTGAAAAATTGGCTTCGCCCAAAGCATACAACCCTGGAACAGTCGTCATGAGGTTATAATCTACCCATATTCCACCCATGGTATAATGAACTGCTGGAAATATTTTCATTGGTGTTTCGTAAGGATTATCATCCGTAATCTTTTCATACATTTGGAAAAGGTTACCATATTTAGATTTGATTACATCTGTTCCTAATCGAGTAACATCCTCTGCGGTAGGATTATCCAAACCAGAAGTATTTGCTTCTATTTTACCATATCTTTCTATGGCAGCTGCAAAATCAAGAAAAACGGCTTGCCCAGTTTCATTCACACCATATCCAGCATCGCATCTTTCCTTAGCTGCTCTAGACGCAACATCTCTTGGCACTAAGTTTCCAAAAGCAGGGTACCTTCTTTCTAAATAATAATCTCTTTCCTCTTCACTAAGCTCAACAGGTCTTTTAGATCCGTTTTTAATAGCTTCAACATCCTCTTTGCTCTTAGGGACCCAAATCCTTCCATCGTTCCTCAAAGATTCACTCATTAGCGTAAGCTTAGACTGGTAATCTCCTGAAACAGGAATACAAGTAGGATGAATTTGAGTGTAACATGGATTTGCAAAGAAGGCTCCTTTCTTATGTATTTTCCATGCAGCTGAGGCGTTAGACCCCATTGCATTAGTACTTAAGTAAAAAGCGTTTCCATATCCACCAGAACAAATGACTACAGCATGTGCTGAGTGTCTTTCAATTTCTCCAGTGATTAGGTTACGAGCAATAATTCCTCTTGCCTTACCATCAATTTTTACAACATCCATCATTTCATGACGGTTGTACATGGTAACTTTTCCTTTTGCTATTTGTCTACTCAAAGCAGAGTATGCGCCAAGCAACAATTGTTGTCCAGTTTGCCCTTTTGCATAAAAAGTTCTAGAAACCTGCACTCCGCCAAAGGAACGGTTATCCAATAAACCACCATATTCTCTGGCAAATGGAACTCCTTGCGCTACGCATTGATCAATAATGTCAGTAGATACTTCTGCAAGGCGGTGCACGTTTGCTTCTCGAGATCTATAATCTCCACCCTTTACGGTGTCGTAAAACAATCTGTGTACTGAGTCACCATCGTTTTGGTAATTCTTTGCAGCATTTATTCCACCTTGTGCAGCAATCGAATGTGCTCTTCTTGGAGAATCTTGAAAACAAAATGCTTTTACATTATAGCCCATTTCTGCAAGAGATGCAGCTGCTGAACTACCGGCTAGTCCTGTACCTACAACAATGATATCTATAGATCTTTTGTTGGCTGGGTTTACTAGCTTAATGCTGTCTTTATGCTTAGACCATTTATCTTTTAATGGTCCTTCTGGAATTTTTGCGTCTAATTTACTCATTGTCCTAAATTCTTAATGGGTGAAATAAATGTATAATGGAATGAAGGCAAATGCCAACATTATTACTACAGAAAACAACTTCCCTGCTCCTGATATGATTCCATTTATATTGGGGTGATTAACTCCTAAAGATTGAAAAGCACTTTTAAAGCCATGCCATAGATGGAACATAATGGCTAGCATTGATAGTACATAAAGTATGACATAAAATGGACTATAAAAAGCCTCCCTTACTTCATTGTACAAATTCTTATAGGTTATCAAATTCCAATTTTTAGCTTTGTTCGCATTCCCTGGTCCATGAATCGCTTCTAATTTGACATATAATTCTTTATTCATTGCTTCCATATCCTCTGAATTCTCTATAGAGACGTTTAAATCATCCGTTCCATAACTATATGTTATATAGGATTTTGTTTCAAAACCTTCTTCAAACTTATACTCTGCCCAGAAATCTTTCATGTGAATTACAATAAAAACCAACATAATGGTTCCTAATACTCCCATGTACCTGCTGGTCCAAGGACTTCTACTCTTATTCCCTCCAGCATATTTTTCTTTTCTGGCACTTCTGTTCTTGAACACCAAAATCAATCCCATAATTGCATGATACAAAATGGATGCATAAAGCAGGTAGGATACTGTTTTAATGATTGGATTAGAAGTCATGAATTTTGCATAGCTATTAAATGCATAACCATCGTCTAATTTCAATAATTGGAGGTTTCCAATTAAATGAATGACCAAAAAGGAAATTAAGAATAGACCAGTCAGTGACATGGTTACTTTCTTCCCTATACTCGATTTTAAAAAGCTCATAGATTTAATTTGATTGTAGCGCAAATTTAGAAATCCTATTGAATAAGACCTTATAAAATAGGTACTTTTTTATTATTTGTAATGGATAAAAATTAGAATAGAAATATTGACTCTAATAGCTCAATTAATCCCAGTTCATTTAAGCACAAAATATTTCTTATTTTATACCCTTATTTGACTATTCATATTTAAGTTTGCCCTATGTATTCTTTCCTAAAAGCAATTCTATTTCTAATGCCTCCAGAGAAGGCTCATTATTTTGCTATGGACTCCTTAAAGTTCGTATTGAAAATCCCAATCTTGAACCTTTTGTTTAAAGCAAAGGTGATTGAAAGACCTGTTGAAGTAGCAGGGATTACATTTCTTAATAAGGTTGGTATTGCGGCTGGCTTTGACAAGAATGCATTGTATGTAAATGAATTGGATGCTTTAGGATTTGGTTTTGTAGAAATAGGAACCGTTACTCCTCTAGCTCAAGATGGTAACCCACAACCTAGACTTTTTAGGCTGCCTGTGGACAAGGCACTAATCAATCGAATGGGCTTTAACAACCATGGAGCAGATATGGTGGCAGAAAGATTAGCTAAGCTAAAAAAGGGAAAGATTATATTGGGCGGTAACCTAGGAAAAAATAAGGTTACTCCGAATGAGAATGCAGCAGAAGATTACGAAATAGCTTTTGGAAAACTTTACCCTTACGTGGACTATTTTGTAGTAAATGTAAGTTCCCCAAACACTCCTGGCTTAAGAGAATTACAAGACAAGGGCAGCCTCATACAAATATTTGACAGATTGAATTCTAAGGCCAAGGAATTGAGGAAAAATGGCACAAACAAACCCATCTTTTTAAAAATTGCACCAGACTTAGAGAATATACAATTAGATGAAATTATCTCCCTTGTAAAAGAAAAAAATATCGAAGGAATCATTGCAACAAATACAACAATCTCAAGAGAAGGGCTTAATACTCCAGAGTCAGAGATAACAGAAATTGGAAATGGTGGCTTAAGTGGGAAACCAGTAAAAGAAAGAAGCACCGAGGTTATAAGATATTTGCGAAAAGCTCTTCCCAATTTACCAATAATAGGTGTAGGAGGAATTCATTCTCTTGAAGATGCACAAGAAAAAATTGAGGCCGGAGCCAATCTAGTACAGATATATACTGGCTTTATTTACGAAGGCAAAAGCTTGGTTAAAAAACTAGCTGCAAATTTATAATAGAAGATGAAATATAAAGATTTGAATAACGAAGAATTGCAGGCATTGGAACCTGAATTTATTAAGTATTTAGCTTCAAATACAATCACAGCAGATGATTGGGTACAGATTAAGAAACACGAACCTACAAAGACGTCTCAAATGATCAGTCATTTTAGTGAATTGGTTTTTGACAACATCTTAAACAACATCGAATACTTGCAATTTAATACAAAGGAGAAAGTGATGATTTTTAACTGCCAAAAAGATAAAATGATCTCCATAATCATGGAGGCTCCTGCAGAAATTCACCCAGATTTCACCAACAAAGACTATTTTAAAGAGGTAGTTGGCAATCCTCCCGAAGGAATAAAAGTATACTCCGTAGAAAAAGAGTATGCGAAAGAAAGAAACCTTGAGCTTTTTGAAATGACTGAGAAAGGCTGCTTTCCCACTGACGAGAACTTATTCAAGGCTCTAGAGAAGGCATTATAAAAGCCCCCTATCTAAATGACAGGGAGCTTTTTACTTTGATTACTTCTCTTCTTTATTCACTTTCTTGGTTCAAAAAAGCTAAGTCGCGTATATTTTTTTGAACTGCCACAGCAGAGAACAGACTTAAAACGAAGGACATGGCATAAAAACCTTTCTCACTTAACAGTAGGTCTGCATTCCACAATCCAATAACTAGAAGAACTAAAGCCGTAATAGTTGTGAACCAACTTATTCCATAGTATATTTCTGTCACTGGGATTCCCTCAATCTTATCCCTCACCGCTTTTTGCACAGAAATTACAGAAAACAATCCAAACAAGAGAATGGTAAAATAGTATCCTTTCTCATTTAGAAACATTTCGGCATTCCATAATCCTATACAAAAGGAGGTCATACCAAGTAGCAATGCAAACCAGGATGCGCCAATAAAAGCGGGTGTAGGCCTGAAGGGTTGATCCATTTTAATTTTGGACTCATTTCTTTCTGTGTTTGTGATTAAATCTCTCATATCATTAATTTTTATTATGATACAAAGGAAATTCTACCGATTAGATGAAACAATGAACTTGGGTTAACTAATGTAAAATCTAATAATTGGTTAGGATATTTTTGCCCTTATCCTACTCAATGCCTGAGGGGTAACCCCTACATAAGAGGCAAGGTACTTGAGTGGGATTTCTTTAATTAACAGCGGTTGGTTCTCAAAAAGGTCTAAATACCTTTCTGTAGGTGACAAAGTCATGAAATCCGTTTCTCTTTGAGAATGATATAGGAATTGCTGTTCTGAGAAAAGTCTACCTAAGGCGTTGCCGCAAGTAGTATTAAGGTAAATTCTTTCCAAATCCTCTTTTTTAAGAGCTAGCAATTGAGCTTTGATGGAAGCTTCTAGTTTAAACTCACTTGGCTTTGAAGTCAAAAATGACGAATAGGAACTAATAAATGAATTGGGGAAGCCAAAGTTTATGGTCACATCTCTACTTTCACCTTCATAATACAAGCGAATTATTCCTTCCAAGACAAAATACACTTTAACCTCGACAACATCTGGGAGAGTTAAAATTTCATTCTTAACACAATTAACTAAAGATAGCTTTGAATTTATATAACTCCAATCCTTATCAGAAACAATAAAGTATTGCTCCAAGTATTTTCTTAAATCTCCCAATGTCTCTATTTTTTTATGAACCTTCCTGAATACAGCTCAGGATTATACGAAAGTTTAATAAAATAGGATGCCTTTTCTAGGGTTGGGAAATCTAGCTTATTACTTAAAGAAGTCCTTAAGCATATGCAAAAAATATTATTTAATTTCATCTTATCAAAGGTACTATAATTCTATTAAATCAAACCTAGATGAAGCAACAGCTGATTATATTACTACTCTCTGTTTAGTTCTGTTTAGTTTTGTTGAATATTTATTCTAATGTTTTACCTACATTTGTTTGAAGGAGCCTTTTCCTCTCTTATGTGTCTATCAAATATAAGAAGTTCAACAAATGAAAAAAACGATACTTTTACTACTTGGCATCCTATGTCTTTTTGTTCATAATGCAAAAGCGGATCACATGATGGGAGCAGACATTAAGTATGAATGTTTGGGAAAAGAAAAATACAAATTCACTTTTAAAGTTTATAGAGATTGCACTGGAATAGCTTTACCCGGAATTTGGGGAAACATTACCTGTAAAACTAACACTGCCTCTTTTACACCTACGAAGAAAGGGGTTCGTGACATTACGCCAACCTGTGCAGGAAGCTTTTCTTCCTGTAAGAGTAATCCTACAGTAGGAATAGGTGTAGAAGAACATACTTTCGAGTTAATAGTCGACTTCTCTAAGGCGCCCTACAGTAATTGGCGAAAGAATGGATGTTGTGAATTTAAAATTGGCTGGGGCCAATGTTGTAGAAACATAGATATAACGACCATGGCATATTCAAACTTCTATGCCGATGCCATGGTTAATCTGTGCAATATTGATAAGACCAAGAAGAAGTGTAACGATTCACCGGATTTAACGAGTGATCCTATCGCATTCTTGTGTTGTAACAACCCCTATTATTTTAACAATGGTGCCTTGGATAATCAAGATTACGATTCTTTGTCCTATTCTTTGGTTGCGCCATTGTCTGGAGCAGGACGAAACATTACTCTTAACAGTCCATTTGACCCTAAGCACCCAATGACCCCTAAATGTATTCCTCCAGGAAAAGTAGATTGTAAGCCAGTACCAAATGCAAAGCCACCTTTGGGTTTTTACTTAGATCCCTATAATGGTGATTTGGTATTTACTCCTACGAAATGCGATGAGGTAGGTGTATTGGTTATTGAGATAAAGGAATGGAGAGCAGATTCTGCAACCGGTAAAATGTTGCATATAGGAACAACCAGACGAGACATGCAATTGGTAGTAATGAGTTGTGGAAGTAACTGGCCTCCAGAGATCAAGTCTTCTAAATACGATTTTACTGTTTGTGAGGGCGATAACATTAAGATCACGATCGAAGGAAAGGATCAACCTCACCCTTCTGATCCAAATGGACGTAAGGATACGGTTGCATTGAAGTGGAACTTTGGTATTCCTCAAGGTAAG
>Ga0206130_10004858_pt1 | contig 16275 bp, 15 predicted proteins | sample Helgoland_Spring_9_FD_148637 | JGI IMG/M metagenome (GOLD analysis project Ga0206130, IMG submission 148637) | Pelagic subsurface seawater microbial communities from Kabeltonne, Helgoland, North Sea - Helgoland_Spring_Bloom_20160512_1 | ecosystem: Environmental > Aquatic > Marine > Epipelagic ... | reverse complement strand
ACTGGTAAGATAAATACTTCCCCTCCGCCCGGGATTGTAAGATGACCCGCTGCCCGTGAAACACAAGGCCCGGGGCCTCCGGGGACTGCATAACCTCAGGGCGGAGATATTTTAAAACCTGCTCGTTTAACTGGGCGGTGGTGATCGAGGATGGCTGGAGCATCTGTGGGGTGATGGTGCGGTTGAGATCGGTTAAGACCGAAGCAGGCAGCATTTCCCGGGTGATTGTTTTAATTGCCTGATTGAGGTCAGACTTAATCTGAGAGGAAAGATCACGGTGGGTAATGGTACGGTTGAGGTCGGCAAGAATATCCTGCCCAAGCATAGACCTGGAAATGCTACCGTCTGCGACCGATTCTGCCTGCTCGGCAATCAGGGAGCGTTGGCTGAGTTCGGAAGTAAGGGCGTAGGGAACACTGGTGATGGGTTGATTGCTTCCAATGAGACGCAAGCCTAGCCCATCATCTTTTTGGAAACGAACCTGGAGAAATAATGAATCATGCTGGAGAAATAATTTGGCTGGCAAGGGAGTCATACCCTGGCCACCGAGGTGTACTTGATAGCGGCCGTTGTGCACATAAACATCGATTGTGCCGGTGGGGCTCTCTGCATTTCGCCAATGTACCGATCCATTGCCATCGACAATGGCAAAAGCAAACATGGCAGGACCGTGATAATTTACCCCTCGCTCTGAAATCTTCCCGGTGTAGGGAACTGGTACGGAGGCTTGGGCAAGGCAATGAGCAAAGAGGGCGAAAAAAAGGGGGAATCTTATCTTCATAAAGCAGATTTTTATACGATACCTCCGCTTTGTCAATCTATGAACCCCGGTCCCACCCCTCGAAAATGACCGAGCTTGTGGCTGGCTATGGTAATCCTTGAACAGGTTTACTGAGACTGGGCAAACCGACCGATGACTCCATCAAAGGAACCATTGGAGAAAAAGACAACGAGGGCAGGCTTTGAATACGAATATTGGCGGAGGAATTCTTCCAATTCCTGGTTCGAGGAAAAAGCATAACCCTTTTTGCCATGATCCTTTATTCTTTCCATCATATTTGCCGGGCTAATCCGTTTTTCAACAGGGATTTTTTCAGCTCGGTGCACGGCCCCAAGGAGTGCAACATCGGAGAGGGCCAGGGCATCTGCGAAGCGGTCTTCGAACACATTGGTGACCGCGGTATTACTGCGGGGTTCAAAACAGGCGATAATTTCACGGTTGGGCCAGCGTGCGCGGAGAGACTCCAGGGCACCGGCAATGGCAGTGGGGTGATGGGCAAAATCGGAAAGCACCACCCGATCTTCCCTGTCGAGCAATATTTCCTGCCTCCTCTTCACTCCGGAACAGGTGGAGAAATCTGGCAGGGTGAGGGAAGTAAAGGGAGTGAAGCTTTCAGTTTCCAATTTTTCACCTTTGGCCAGATGCTGGGAAAGAACCGAGGCAAGGGTGGCCATGGCAAGGTTGCGGGCATTGAAGAGGCCGGGCATGGCCCAGTCCACCTGCATCACTTCCTCACCCTTCCACTGTAAGGTAAAGCGGGTGCCCTGCCCGTCTTCTTCAAAACCGGCAATTTGCAGGTCATTGGCCTCGCCGACACCCACCTTGATCATCCGGGTCCAGGGAGCAGGTGGGAGGGCAAGTAGGTTGGGGTCGTCCCCGTTGGTAAGGACATAACCGTCCGATGGCACGATGCGAAGGAGGTGGGAAAAACTCCGGGATATATCCTCCAAGTCCCGAAAAATATCCCCATGATCAAACTCCAAATTATTTAAAACTAATATTTTGGGCCGGTAGTGGATAAATTTACTGCGTTTGTCAAAAAATGCAGAGTCATACTCATCCCCTTCAATCACAAAGGGAGAAGTGTCCCCTCCCAGTTCATTACCGGAAGGTAGGTCCAAGGGAACCCCGCCGATCAGATACCCCGGGGCTTTCCCTGCCTGATCCAAAGCGAACGAGGTGAGAGCGGTTGTGGTGGTTTTCCCATGAGTACCGGCAATGACCACCGCCATCCGGTTACCGATGAGATCTTCCCCTATTAACTGAGGCAGGGACACAAAGGGAATCCCGCAAGTACGCAGTAAATATTCGACCTGGGGATTCCCGCGGGAGACAGCATTGCCCACAACTACACGGTCTGGTTGCCAGGCAAGCATTTCCTCTTCCGCAAAGCCCTCAAAAAGATCAATGCCGGCGGTCGACAACACATCGGACATGGGAGGATAAACTCCCGCATCTGACCCAGCCACTTGGTGACCCATCTTTTTTAAAAGAACGGCCGCATTTCCCATGGCCGTTCCACATACCCCAATAAAAAACACCCGCATCCAGATACTTTGAACCATTCACCCTGCGAGGAAAACCAAAATCAGCCACTTATTGAAAAAATTTTAGGAATTGCCTCGACTCCTTCTTCATTTTGAGGGAAATCGAATCGATGCAAGATACGAATTTAAAAATATTGGTTGTCGGGAGCGGTGGCCGTGAGCATACCCTGGCCAAAGTTTGCCACCAAAGTCCCCTGGTCGACCAGGTGATGGTAGCCCCGGGCAATGAGGGCATTGCCCAGGAATTTAATACCTTAGCCCTGGATGTGGCTGACAACCAAAAGCTTGTGGAACTCGCCCAGGTAAACAGTGTCGACCTGGTAGTTGTGGGTCCAGAAGTGCCTTTGTGTAACGGGGCAGTTGATGCCCTCAATGATGTGGGCATCCTTGCTTACGGCCCAGACAAGGCGGGGGCGCAACTGGAGGGAAGTAAAGCGTACACCAAGGACTTTCTCGCAAAATACAAAATCCCCACGGCCGACTATGGAAATTTTACAGAGATCGCCCCGGCGTTGGAATACCTTGCGGCTTGCAATCTACCAGTGGTGGTCAAAGCCAGTGGGTTGGCTGCAGGAAAAGGGGTATTAATTTGCCTGTCGCTGGAGGAAGCGGAGGATGCAGTCAAAGATATGCTTTCCGGTGACAGTTTTGGGGATAGTGGCAAGGAAGTGGTCATTGAAGAATTCCTGGAGGGGGAAGAAACTTCCCTCCACCTTGTATGCTCGGGGGAAAGTTATGTATCTATGCCCATGAGCCAAGACCACAAAAAAGTGGGAGAAGGAGACAGCGGTCTAAACACGGGGGGAATGGGAGCCTATGCTCCAACCAAACTGGTCACCGAAGACATGCTCAAAAGCTATGAAAAATCCATTGTCCGCCCTACTCTCGCGGGATTAAAAAGCGAAGGGGTAAACTTTCGCGGAACTTTATACATTGGGCTCATGCTTACATCCAGGGGGCCAAAGGTGCTGGAATTTAATGTACGGTTCGGGGATCCCGAGACCCAGGTAATATTGCCCCTGTTAGAGGATGACCTGGTTCCCCTGTTACTGACTTCGGCAAGGGGGGAATCTATGCCCAACCGAGTGAAATGTAAGGAGGCCAGCTCGATGGTGGTGGTTTTGACCAGCGCAGGGTACCCCGAGGCGTACCCTAAGAATGAGCCGATCTCGATCAGGCAACCTTTACCCGAGGGCTCTGAAGTGATTTATGCCGGGGTGGGGAAAAATGAAAACGGGGAGATTGTTTCGGCCGGAGGTCGGGTTTTAGGCGCCGTAGGCAAGGGTGCCTCCCTGGAGGATGCCAAAGAAAGAGCCTATGCCCTGGCTGAACAGATTGAATTTGAGTCCAAATATTTTCGTAAAGATATTGGACATCGGGAATTTTCGAGGGCGTAAATGGATTCAATCTTGCCTTTTTCCCTAATGGGTTGAAAAACACTCTTTGCCAATGGGAAGAAAAAGCAGAGCGAAAAAGGAGAGGAAAGAGGAAAAATTGGTTGTCTTTATTTGTACAGCCAATGTTTGCCGAAGTCCGATGGCGGAAAAGTTATTTGAGGAAGCTCTGACCAAATCCTCGAGTAAGCAAAAAATTAGCGTTTTCTCCGCAGGAATATCTGCCATGGACGGTGATAAAGCATCGGACAATTCCATCGATGCCTGCAAAGAGGTGGGGCTTGATTTATCTGACCACCGAAGTGCGGCCATCACCCGGGCCACCATAGAAAATGCCTCGGTCATTTTCTGCATGACGGAATCGCACCGGGCCTTACTTCATATGTATTTTGAACTGCCAGAAGATTCCCCCATTTTCCTGATGAGAGAATTTATGGAAGATGGCTCCAGGGAATTACCCGATCCTTATGGGCAAAGCCTTGATGTCTACCGGGAATGCCGAAACGACATGGTGGAAGCCCTGCCCTCTTTAATAAACTGGGTTGAGAAAAACCTCTAAACTTTTATAACCAACATTATGATCTCCGAAAGTACTGCCACCCTATCACCCACCTCTCTCGATTCCCGCTCCCTTGCGGAAATTGATCCTGCCATTCATCAAGCCATCGAAGCTGAAAAAGTAAGGCAAAGCACGCATATCGAGCTGATTGCCTCGGAAAATTTTACTTTGCCTTCGATTATTGAAGTCACCGGTAGTGTCCTCACCAATAAATATGCGGAGGGATACCCGGGGAAGAGATATTACGGCGGCTGTGAGCATGTGGATGTGGCAGAAACCCTCGCCATTGAACGGGCTAAACAAATCTTTGGAGCAGAGCATGCCAATGTGCAACCCCACTCCGGAAGCCAGGCTAACACCGCGGTTTATTTCGCGATGCTGCAACCCAATGACAAGATCTTAACCATGAGCTTGCAGGACGGCGGTCATCTGACTCATGGACACCCGAAAAATTGCAGTGGGATGCTTTATGATGTCATCAACTATGGAGTGGACCCAGATTCGGGCTACATAAACTACGATGAGATCGAAGCCCTGGCTGCCAAGGAAAAACCCAAGCTGATTACGGTTGGGGCATCGGCTTACCCCCGTACCATTGATTTTGAACGCATGGGTACTATTGCCAAGGCCAATGGGGCCCTATTGCTGGCAGATATTGCTCACATTGCCGGGCTGGTGGCGTGCGGGGTGCATCCATCTCCAGTGCCTCATGCTGATTTTGTAACCACCACCACTCACAAAACCTTACGGGGGCCAAGGGGCGGGTTGATATTGTGCAAAGAAGAACATGCCAAGGCCATCGACTCGGCGGTATTTCCAGGTAATCAGGGAGGACCTTTAATGCATGTGATTGCGGCCAAAGCCGTTTGCTTTGCGGAAGCAGGCAAACCAGAATTCCGGACCTATCAGGAACAAGTGGTTGCTAATTCCAAGGCCTTGGCCGAAAGCCTTACCGGGCATGGCTTTCACCTAGTAAGCGGTGGTTCTGATAACCATCTCATGCTGGTCGACCTCCGACCATCCCACCCGGAACTTACCGGAAAACAGGCACAACTTGCCTTGGAAGGTGCCAATGTTACCCTCAACCGCAACACAGTGCCCGGAGAGACTAGAAGTCCATTCCAAACCAGCGGCATCCGAATTGGCACCCCTGCGGTTACATCTCGGGGTATGAGGGAAAGTGAAATGCAGGAAATAGGGTCAATCATTCATGCCGTAATTGCAGGTCATGATAACCCACAGGCGATTACTGAAGCACAAGAGAAGGCACTTGCCCTTTGCAAAGGATTTCCTTTACCTTATTAATTTGCTCGTTAGATCATCTATCATTCAACAGTTACTACTTACAAAAACATGAATAAGAAGAAGAAAAAAGGATTTACCCTTATCGAACTTTTGGTGGTTATCACCATTATCGGAATTTTAGCAGGTATTGCCTTCGTTGGCTTTGGTGATGTTTTTGGAACTGCCGGTCGTACCGCTGCCCAGAAAAACCTTAAGACTGTTTATGAATCCCTGGCGGCCAAGACCCGTAATTTCCCCACAACCGACGATGTTTCCAGTGCGGAAGAATTTGTAGCCTGGTTCCGTAAAAAAACCAAAGACACACGGCCTGAACTCTGGTTTCTTCCCGATGATGAATTAGTTGTGGAACTCAATGAAGACGGTAATGACGGGGTGCCTTCGAATATTCCGGCTACCAAAGACGGCTTTACCGGTGATCAAATTGATGCCCTTGGGTATGCTGTGGCCATCCCCAAAGCAGGTGAGGCCAAAACCAGAAGCTTTGTCACCAACTTGGAAAGTGGACCATTTCCTGTTCTTTGGACATCCGGTCTGGATTCGGAAAGATGGAATGACTCATCGCCCTGGGCTGGAGAAGGCGGACATGTATTATTTAGTGACGGTACAGTCCGCTGGTTTGAAGAAACCCAGAACGACAATGGTGATGGCGTGTTTATCAAGGCTATTGACAAAGGAGAAGATGTACCGGACACGTTTGAAAATTCAGAAGCGATTCGGGATGCCGTCCCTGCATCATGGGAAATCTTCGATCCTCGGGATTAGTATCTGGTTTTTTCGATTTTAGCCATATCCCTCTTCTGAGTGAGTAAGGGGAAGATAACAGGTACCTTGTATTTTGGTAAGCAAGGTCGTGCCAAAGTCATTGTTGAAGGTCGGGACGAAGCTATATCTCTAGCCCGTGGATATTCGGGAACTGCCCTGCATGGGGATACAGTTGAATTGCATGAATTAGCTCCAAAGAAAAAGAAATTTGAGCGAAAAAAGAGGCCTAATAAAGGGGGCAAGCTTCGTTATGAAGTTAAAAAGGTTGTAAAAAGAGAAACCGATGAATTTTTGGGCTATCTCAAGAATGATACAGGCCGAAGCCTAGTGGATGCTGAAAACTCCCGCCTTTTTGTCCCTTTTAAGATCCTGGGTGATACCCGAAATGCACAGCCAGAAGACAAAGTCCTTGCCAAATTTGTACGATGGGACCCGCCTGCCCGGATTCCGATGTGTAAAATTATTCGAGTATTGGGCCCGGGAGATAGCCCCCAGACAGACCATTTAGGCATTCTCGCAAAATATGGGCTGAATAGTTCCTTTCCTCAAAAAGTGGACGAACAGGCAAAAGCGATTCCTCAAGTCGTGGATCCTGTTGAAATCAAAAAAAGGCAAGACTTTCGTGATGTCTTTACCCTGACCATTGATCCTCTGGATGCCCGTGATTTTGACGATGCCATATCTGTTAGAAAAATAAAGGAGGATGAATGGGAAATCGGCGTGCATATTGCCGATGTTTCACATTATTGCCCCCCAGGCTCCGCCCTTGATAAAGAAGCAAGGAAGCGGGGGAACTCGACCTATCTGGTAGGCGAAGTTGTCCCGATGCTCCCCAAATCCTTGTCCAATGGAATCTGCAGTCTTGTCGAAGGTGAAGACCGATTGGTGAAATCCGTAATCTTACGCTTCCAACACGATGGGAAAATTATAAGTTCCAAAATCGCAGAGTGTGTGATCCACAGCGACAAACGCCTGACCTATGAACAGGCCATTCTCTTTCTCCGGGGAAACAGCCTGGAAAGTATACAGCAAGCAACGCCCCCTTCCAGTCGTTACTCCGGGAATCCAGGAAAATCACTCCAGGAACTCAGCCCTGAAGAATTAAAACAAATCAACCAAACCGTGCAAAGGCTTTGGTCGATTGCATCCAAGTTGCGCACGGCAAGAATGAAGGAAGGTTCCCTCAATCTTGAATCCACCGAAATTAAGATTCTGGTCGATGCCAAGGGTGAACCGGAAAAAATTCTTTCCTCGGAGAATGATGAAAGTCATCAACTGGTGGAAGAATTTATGCTTTTAGCCAATGAAACCGTTGCCAAACACATCCGGAATAAAAAATTGGCCGGTATTTTTCGCGTTCACCCAGAACCTGATCCAGAAAATCTTGAGGAGCTTAGAAATTTTGTGGCTATCTTTGGGATTTCATGCGGAGAACTGACCTCGCGGAAAGAGGTAAATAAACTGCTCCACAACATCAACAAACACCCCATTTCCCAGGTTCTTAAAATCAAATTCCTCCGAAGCTTGAAACAAGCTTGCTATCGCAATACACCAGATGGACACTACGGTCTGGCCAAGCGGGATTATTTACACTTCACCTCACCGATCCGTCGATACTCGGATCTCGTGGTGCACCGGATTATCGAACAGTGGCTGAAAAAAGACCAGAAAATTCCAAAATTCAGTGACTCCCTGGAAAGCTTAGCCAAACATATTTCAGTGACCGAAAGAAATAGCGTGGATGCGGAAAGAGAGTCGGTAAAAGATAAGCTTTTACTCTTCTACAAGAGGGGCATTGATGCACGCCCACCGATTGTCCACCGTGCCATGATCACAGAAATTGGGAGAAGGGGATTTTTCATTGAACTTATCGATACCATGGCCCGTGGATTTGTGCCTATTCGTACCCTACCCCGTCAACTTGGATACCGCGTCGCTGCCAATGGGTCAGCCCTGGTGGGACGAAACCCAAAAAATAAATTAAAGTTAGGCCAGGAGGTCCAGGTGGTTATCGACAAAGTTTTTGTTTCCGATAAGCAGCTAGATTTCAAGCTGGCGTAAACTTTCTTGCCTCCATGGCAAAGTCTCGCATTTTCGGAGGGGCATGAATTACAATTTTCAAGAAACACTAACCAGGGTTTGGGAAAAAGCGGTGGACCTCTACCAAGGCGGCCAAAGGGATTCCTCAACCTTTCCCATTGATGACGACCTCCCCTTTCTTTCATTATTAGGAATGAATAAAATGGATGTCTTTGACTATGCTGAAGACTGGGTACTGGAAGGCACACCGGATCTTGCCACCTTTTTATTAATTCATGAACAGCGAAGAGATTACTTCATTGAAGTACAAAAAAGAACCCCTTCATCCAAAACCTTAGACACGGGTACTCTGCCTGCCAAAACGGAAACCATTGAAGGAATCCATTGGCTCCCGAGAATCATCCCCAAAGCCCGGGCTAAACTTCGTGGTGAATTGCCCGCTTCTTCGATGTTTTGTTGTGGCGGTGACCGCCACTTTTTTCAAACCAATGATATAAACCCAGCTGAATTCCTGCGGGTTGTAAAAAAAGCGGAGGAGCAGGACCAGGTGATTATTGACTGGGTTCTTGCACGCGTAAAAGAAAATAATTTGTAAACCATCTAGCTATGAAATTTCAAAAATATCACGCCCTTGGAAATGATTATCTTGTTTGGGACCCCGAGGGAGAAAATCGTCCGTTTCCTCAAGATGAGATTGTTCGAATATGCCACCGCAATTTTGGACTTGGCTCCGATGGTATTCTTGTGGGACCCCTCCCCTCTGAAAAAGCAGATTTCGGTCTTCAAATCCTTAACCCCGATGGGTCAGAGGCCGAGAAGAGCGGTAACGGCCTGCGGATATTTGCCCGTTATCTCAGGGACTCCAAGAGGGTGGAAACGAATGCCTTTACCGTGGATACCCTTGGGGGCGTGGTCACCTGTGAAGTATCGGATTCGGCCGATGTGATTACGGTGGAGATGGGACAGGTAAGTTTTAGAAGTGATGTGATCCCTGTAAAGGTTGAGGGTGATGCCCGAGAGGTGACCGAGGAAAATATAAGTGTTGGGTCGGAAGTGTTAAAATACTACGCCGCGACCATTGGAAACCCTCATTGCGTAATTCCCGTCTCCCAAGTTTCCAAGGAAGAAGCATTACGCCTCGGTCCTCTTTTGGAAAATCATCCCAATTTTCCCAACCGTACAAATGTCCAGTTTCTGGAAATTCTTGATCGCAACCGTATAAAAATTGAGATTTGGGAAAGAGGTGCGGGCTACACCCTGGCCTCTGGAAGTAGTAGCTCCGCGGCTGGAGCCGTAGCCCGAAAGATGGGAGCGTGTGATCGGGACATTACCGTCGAGATGCCAGGCGGAGAGATTAAGCTGTTCATCGATGATAAATTTAATGTGAAAATGACTGGTCCTGCAACTCGGGTAGCTACTATGGACTTAGATAAAGAATGCTTGAAATAGTAAACAACTAGGCCGGTTTTCGGCATATCCAAAACCTGCATTCATCAGAATACTTCAGGGTTAGCGGTTCTTCTTCGGCAAGTTTTGACCTTAAAACATCACGCTCTACAACAAACCCTTCGGTCTGCAAGTCGGACCGGAGCTCACTTACATCTGGAACATGTATAAAAAGTTTTCCCTTTGGGGTTTCTTCGAATCGGTCTCCAAATTCTAATAAGCCGGGTTCCTGTTTGCCGGCATTCCATTTTTTTCTCTCTGTAATCCAAAACTTTTTCCACTTGGGCAAGGTTCGGTCATGAGCTGTAAAAACAAAATAACCACCAGGGGTGAGAACCCGATAAGACTCGGCGATCGCTCTTCTACGGTTAGCCAATCCAGGTATTTGCATCATGCCATTGAAGCCGAAAATGACGCCATCAAAGGACTTATCCTGATAATCTAAAGCAGTCGCATCCTGCCTCTGAAACTCAATGGTTGTCTTAAATTTCTGGTCAAGTACCTTGGCCACCCGGACCATTTTTTTTGAAAAGTCGGTAGCCATCACCTTTCGGTAACCAAGTTTATGTAAGCCGAAAGAAATTCTACCAGTGCCACACCCCAATTCTAAAAGCTTAGAATCCTGATTGTAAAACACCCTTTTAAAAATGTTTTTTTCTGAATTCCACAGTCCAACTTCCCTGGTGGCATCTTCATAGTGTTGAAGTACAGGAGGTTCTGAATAATAACCAAGGACATCTTTTGCCGATACTTTACTGGGTCGAAAAATCATAATAACAAGGTAATAAATATCATGAACTATTTCAGAATTGAATCAAAACTAAGATGACGCTTGCCAAACCTTTGCAAAAATGATTTTTTTGTACCTTTTCTATCCATGAAAGCTACAATTAAAACTCAAGGTAGTCAGTTCACTGTTGAGAAAGGTGATAAACTTTTCGTGAATCGTTTCCCCGACACAAACGAAGGTGATCAAGTAAAACTTGATCAGGTACTTATGGTTGTAGATGAAGGTAAGCCTACCTTTGGCTCTCCTATCATTGAGGGAGCATCTGTAACTGCTAAAATTCTTGAAAACAAGAAAGACAAGAAAATCATCATTTTCAAAAAGAAAAGAAGACAGGGATACAAGCGTAGGAAAGGACACCGCCAACTTCTATCCGTTATTGAAATCGAATCGATTGATCTTAAGTAATCACCCTCAAATTTTCGAGTTATGGCACATAAAAAAGGACAAGGTACTTCCAAAAACGGTAGAGACAGCAACAGTAAACGTTTGGGCGTTAAAAAATTTGGCGGTGAAGCTGTACTTGCTGGAAACATTATTTTACGCCAGCGTGGTACCAAATATCACCCCGGCAGCAATGTTGGACTAGGTCGAGATTTCACCTTGTTTGCACTCACTCCAGGTAAGGTAGAATTTGATAAAGCACACAGACTCGTAAACGTTGTTTCCGAGTAACTCCGTTTTTTCTACAGTTTCTACTTTCCTTTTTCTTGCTTGAAAAAGGTTCAGTGTTTTTATCCTATCTCTAATCATATTTAGATACGAATGGACACAACAGATGATTCAGAGCCTCAAAGCAAAACTCTCGCTGAGTTAACTTTTGCAGAAACTAGAGTTCTAGGTTCGCTTATTGAAAAAGAGCTAACGACTCCAGAGTATTACCCCATGAGTCTTAATGGACTCACTAATGCCTGTAATCAAAAAAATAACCGAAACCCAAAATCCGACCTATCGGAAGATGAGGTTTCGAATGCTATAGATGAATTAAGGATCAAGAGACTTGCTCATCGTGTTGATTTGGTCGGATCCAGAGTTCCCAAGTTTCAACATAATGCGGAAAAAGAATTAGATTTGATAAAAGCTGAACGGGCTTTGCTTGCTGAATTATTAAACCGTGGACCGCAAACAACAGGAGAGTTAAACACCCGTGCCAGTCGGATGTTTAAATTTGACGGGCTTCCGGATGTCGAGGATACACTCACGGAGCTTGGCGACCGAGATTCTTCCCTCGTGGGGCTCATGGATCCGATTCCAGGCAGAAAGGAGAGAAGGTGGTTCCATAAACTTGCCCCACCTCCAAAAGTCGAAGAAACTGATGGTGCTCAGCCAGTATTTATTCCGACTGCGGATAAAAGATTAGATCAAATCGATGAAAACTTAAACGAATTTAAGGACCTGAAAGAGGAGGTGGAAACCCTTCGCTACCAAGTCCGTGAATTGAAGGATGAGTTTACTAGTTTCCGGAAACAATTCGAATAATCAAGTTCTTAGAGCCTGGTAGTCCCCTGTTCCAGACCATTAAGGAAATCAACATAGGCGGATTTTATACCATCCTTGAGCTCAATTTTTGCCTGCCAGCCTAATGAGTTAAGTAAAGAAACATTCAGGCACTTAATCGGCGTACCATCCGGCTTACTAAGGTCATGCGTGATGCTACCCTCAAAGCCTACAACTTCTCTTACCATTTGAGCCAATTCTAAAATTGTACAATCCTTACCCGTGCCAATATTTACCCAGTCTGGGGGAATATCTACCTGAAGCATAAATAACAACGCCTCCGCTAAATCATCGGCGTGCAACAGCTCACGCCTTGGGGAACCGGTTCCCCAAATACATACTTCATCGTACCCCGCTTCCTTGGCCTCATGAAATCGGCGAAGTAAGGCAGGAAGTACATGGGAGTTTTCCGGATGATAATTATCACCAGGTCCATAGAGATTTGTGGGCATAGCACTATGAAAAAGTACCCCATATTGATTGCGGTAGTGCCTACACATCTCAAGACCCGCAATCTTGGCCAAAGCATAAGCCGAATTGGTTGGTTCTAATGGGCCGGTAAGTAAAGACTCTTCTTGTAATGGTTGAGCCGCATCTCGAGGGTAGATACAGGAACTTCCAAGATTTAGAAAACGTTGTACTTTATTTTCATAAGAAGCATGAATGAGGTTAGCGTTAATCAGGAGGTTTTCCCTGATAAAATCCGCAGGGTATGTATTATTTGCATGAATACCTCCTACCCTACCTGCGGCATTGATTACAAATTGAGGTTTTTCATCCTTAAGAAAATCACCAACCTGCTTTGGATCACATAAATCAACTTCACTGCGAGTTTTGGTAATGACCTCCCAACTTTTAGAATCTATGGCTAAAGCTCGGACAATGGCGGACCCTACCATTCCCCTATGACCACTTACAAAAATTTTAGTCATTTAGGACAAATTTGCTTCGGATAAAGTTTTCTCCTGCTGAGCCAATTTCATATCTTCATCGACCATCAGACCAACCAGTTCCTTAAATGTAGTTTTAGGCTCCCACCCAAGTTGTTTTTTTGCTTTGGTGGCATCACCAATTAACAGATCAACCTCGGCAGGGCGTTCATACTTTTTATCGAAGCCAACATATTCATTCCAATCCAGATCTAAGTGGGAAAAGGTTTCTTCTAAAAATTCACGGACAGTATGAGTTTCATTGGTCGCAATCACAAAATCATCAGGCTGATCCTGTTGAAGCATGAGCCACATGGCCTCTACATATTCCTTTGCATAGCCCCAGTCTCGCTTAGAGTCTAAATTTCCAAGGATTAGTCTTTTTTGTAATCCAAGTTTAATTCTTGTGGCCGCACGGGTTATTTTACGGGTAACAAAGGTCTCACCCCGACGAGGAGATTCATGATTAAACAGAATTCCACTACTAGCATGCATCTTGTAAGACTCACGATAATTAACGGTAAGCCAATGAGCATATACCTTGGCACAGGCATAAGGAGAGCGTGGCCAAAAAGGAGTGGTCTCGACCTGGGGCACTTCCTGTACTTTGCCGTACATTTCTGAGGAGGAGGCTTGATAATAGCGGACTTTTTCGACAAGACCCGCTTCCCGAATCGCTTCTAAAATCCGTACCGCACCCAGTCCAGTTACATCACCCGTATACTCTGGAATATCAAATGATACCCGTACATGACTCTGAGCACCGAGGTTATAAATCTCATCAGGCTGTAGTTCATAAAGTAGTTTCACTAACTGTACGGCATCTGCCAAATCACCGTAATGAAGGTAAAGGTTGGTATTATCCACTAATGGGTCCTTGTAGATATGATCCAAACGAGCGGTATTAAATGTCGAGGCCCGGCGGACAATTCCATGCACCTCATATCCCTTTTCAAGGAGCAGTTCCGCTAAATAGGAACCATCTTGACCGGTAATACCTGTAACAAGAGCTTTTTTCATTAAGCCTTCTTAAGCCTTTTTTGGGGATTCGTAAAGACAACTTATAAAACTCAAAGACCAACAAAGTTGACAGAATCAAAAAGCTGACTAGTTTTACAAACACCAAGGGGGGATTAGCTCAGTTGGTTAGAGCGCATGCATGACACGCATGAGGTCACTGGTTCGACTCCAGTATCTCCCACCATTTTCAAGTCTTATTTGACAAAATGACTAGATCCAAAAAAAATAAAATTGAATGGCTTACAATCTTTGTATTGGGAGTTTTGTTCGCAGGGATTTGGCTTTATGCTCACTGGAATTTATCAAGGCACCCGCCCCATCATAAGGGTCCCGGAAGTGTGGGTTATGAAGAGCCAGGTGCACCGAGTGATCGTATAGATAAAAATGCAGAATAAAGTAGTTTGCATATCTGGGGTATCCAAGGGCCTTGGACATGCATTAGCTAAGGAATTTGATCTTAGAGGATGGCGTATTGCAGGCTGTGCAAGAAGTAATGGTGCGTTAATCGATTTGGGAAACGATCTCCAAAACAAACACTTCATTCAAAAAGCAGACATCACTCAACAATCTGATGTTCAAACATTCACAAAAAAAGTCCTATCTACTTTAGGAGTTCCATCCCTTTTATTAAATAATGCAGGTAAAATAAATAAAAACGCTCTCCTGCATGAAATTTCCACCGACGAGTTCTTAGATGTTTTCAAAGTTAATCTCTGCGGTACTCATAACATGATCAAGACATTTTTGCCATCTATGCTTGAGACGGGGAGAGGAACAATTGTAAACTTTAGTTCTTACTGGGGTGAATCCACTGCACCTGAAGTTGCACCCTATTGTGCCAGCAAATGGGCAATTGAAGGGTTAACCCGTGCATTGGCACAGGAGTTGCCAAATGGATTATCGGCCGTTGCCCTGAACCCCGGCGTCATTGATACGGATATGCTCCGTTCCTGCCTTGGCGATGATGCTAAAAGTCATGAGAAACCAGATCAATGGGCTAAACGCGCAGTTGACCGTTTAGAAAAAATAAGCCCGAGCGATAATGGAACAACAATAATCGCTTAAATCTTTTTTACTTCTTTTCTTCGATTTCGATCGAATCAGAATCGGCTGGATCGACGATATTGTAAATTTCACGATCCAAGGAACTTATACTACCAATTTCACCGAGGTTTACATTCTGTTCAAGGACTGGATTAAGAGCATTTAAGTAATCATCCATGATAGTAATTCCAGCAGACGAGAATTCAGTAATTCTACCTTTACCCGTAATCAAACCAATAGATGGAATCTTGATCTTCTGAAGACCTGTTGTGTTTGATAGACTCAATCCAGCACTCGAAGAACCCGTTGAAGTCGACGCAGTTGCTATATCATAGTTCGTTCCAACATTAAGTTCGAATGAAGGGCTATTAATCGTGGCTTCAGCAGTAACTGAAATACTGTCACCAGCAAAAACATCTACACTTCCTCCAATAACATTACTATTAATCGTCACATCATCAGTAACATCAGACCCGGCAGCTACAAGTAAAACTTCTCCTGCTTTCGCGTCTATTGTTGCATTAATAGTAAGTGGACTTTTAGCGACAAGGGAAACTATTCCTGTGGCATCGGCGTCGGTTAATTGAATTCCCTGAATATTTGTAAGCTCACTTATCACTAGACCTCCGGTATTAACTACATCGATATTTCCTGTTCCAGACTGAGCAGCTAATTGAAGACCATCTCCTGTAGATACTACAGAGACTCCTTCAGTCGCACTAACCTGAACTGTTTCAGCAGTAAGATTAGTAGAAGTGAAAGCACCACTCTCTACGATATAAACATCCTTAGCATTTACCGTAAAATCACCAAAGGTTGAAGCTACATTGGTAAGGCTTACCGCTTGCTCAGAAGCATTGATCGTTGTCGCTCCGGTAATCGCTAAGGTTCCACTGTCTGTAACCGCTCCGGTTGAGGTAACTCCAAAGGTTCCACTCACTGTACTTGCTCCCAAGTCTGTCGCCGCTCCTTCCGTTACCGCCACATTGGCACCAGTTAAACTAATGGTTCCAAAAGTTGAGGAGGCATCGCTCAAGGTAATATCCTGCCCACTTGCACTGATCGTTGTCGCTCCAGTAATCGCTAAGGTTCCGCTGTCTGTAACTGCTCCAGTTGAAGTAACTCCAAAAGTTCCACTCACTGTACTCGCTCCAAGATCCGTCG
>Ga0206130_10004856_pt1 | contig 16287 bp, 13 predicted proteins | sample Helgoland_Spring_9_FD_148637 | JGI IMG/M metagenome (GOLD analysis project Ga0206130, IMG submission 148637) | Pelagic subsurface seawater microbial communities from Kabeltonne, Helgoland, North Sea - Helgoland_Spring_Bloom_20160512_1 | ecosystem: Environmental > Aquatic > Marine > Epipelagic ... | reverse complement strand
TAATGACCTTATCCGATTAAAAGAACACCTTTCGGGAGAAAACCCGATTGAAGACGATATGTTGTTGCATGCGGCCGATATGGACAACAACGGTTCAGTTGACAAATATGACTATGAGTATCTTTTCAAACTCGTAAAAGGAGAACGTGCAGGCTTCTCCGCAAAGACAGCATATTCTATAATGTCAAAGGAAGATTGGAAAACACTTAATTCAAGTAAAGGGTTTTTCACTCCTGAGAATACCTATACGATTAACCAAGTTAAAAAAGATATAGAACAGGACTTCATACTTGTTGTAAAAGGAGATCTAGACCAAGAGAAACAATCTACTTCACCAAGCATAAATAATATACTCTCGATGAGCAAAGTGAACTCTTGTGGCCTGGGAGAAACAAAAACAGTAGAGCTTTATGGATCATTGGAAGATGGTATACAAGGTATCCAATTTAGTATAAGCTGGAATCCAAATGAGCTGGAATTATTGGAGATAAAAGACTCTATTGGTAAGCAGAAACACATGGAATACTTCAATACTAACCAGATAAGTGACGGCCTATTAGGATTTACCTGCATAGATAAGAGAAAACTACAAGCAAAGCATGGGAAATTGATTTTTGCCAAATTGATTTTTAAGGTAATCGAACAGACTCCAAATGCTGCTATACGTTTTTCAGATTATCCGAGTAATATACATGTCTTAAACAAGGCTAGCGAAAACATTTCCATACACCTAGAGGAAGGAAGAATTCTTGAGGATAAAGAGCGTTCAATCCCAATAAACAATACAGAGATAAAGCAACCAACGTGTAACAAGCCTAAGAGTGGTTACATTGCTATCCATGCTGATCAAAATATTTTTTCAGATATGGTTATCTGGAACGATGGAGCTACTGGCTTAACTAGAAAGAACCTACCTGAAGGAATTTATAGTTATAAAATTCAAGCAAAAGGAAAATGTACCTTAGAATCTGAACCAATTATATTCAAGGTTCCTGAAAAGCCAGAGATCAAGCTCAAAACTCTAAAGCCATTGAATTGCTTAGATGGATCTGATGCCTCCATAGAAATCAATGTGGAAGGAGGCAAAGAGCCATATTACTATTACTGGAACAATGATTCGAGGTCGGCTAAAACTGAGCACTTAAGTGCTGGAGACTATTATGTAGAAGTTATTGATGACAACAATTGTAAAGTAACCGCAGGTTATGAAATTGAGTCTAATGGGCATCTAGGTCTTGAATACTTCGTAAAATCACCCAGCTCAAATTCTACTGCAGATGGAGTAATTGAAATCACCAATGTATATGGAGTAAATATGTCGAAATCTAATTGGGTGTGGCAATCTGGCTCAAAAGGACAACGTATTGAAAAGCTAAGCCCTGATTATTATACTGTAAAATTTGAGGGATCTGAAGGATGTAGCTATACAAAAACATTCAACCTAAAACCTAGTCGTTCTAGCTTTCAGACCAAAGCTTTTTTCTATGAGTCTGATGTACAATCAGGATTTGATTTGGCAAAACTGAGTATAACAAGTCCAGTTTCAAATAACTTAACGATTAATCTTTTCAATGCTGTTTCTGAAGTTGTTTGGTCAAACAGCTACAGGGTACAATCTGGACAAAATATATACTATATTCCTGTTCCTAAAGAGTCTGGAGATTATATCCTTCAGATTCCCAAAGTACTTTCACAGCGATTTACCATAGAATAAAAAAAACACCTTTACATTAAGCAAAGGCGTTCCTGGTATAAATTCTTGTGTACTGAGATTATAATTTGACTTCTTTGTGTAGTTACACAAGTCCTTGTTTAATTGCGAACTTTACAAGTTCGGTGCTTGAATTCATATCCAGTTTTCGTAAGATATTCTTGCGGTGTGTTTCTACCGTATATTTACTTATAAAAAGCGCCTTTCCGATAGTTTGGCTTGTCATACCCTTACTGATAAGGATAAGTATTTCTTGCTCTCTCTTTGATATACCGAGCCTTTTACAAAAACTGTCTTTAAATTTGTCTGAAATTTGTTTTTCTAGACTAGCTTTCTCTGCTAGTTCATCTGAAATAAAACATTTCTTTCCATCCACAACATCAACGAGTAAATCTAAAACTCTTGACGGATGAATGTTTTTGGTTACATAACCATCTACACCTATCTTTTTAAGTCTTTTTTCTAGATCATTATCGAAATAACCAGAAAATACAAGAATTTTAACACCTGGATGGTTTTGTTGCATTTCAGAAATTGTAACTGAATAATCCTGACCAGGCATATTTAAGTCTAGTACTAAAAGATCTGTTTTGATGGAAGATAAATACTTTGGAATTTCATTAGAATTGCCAACTTGACCAATCACTTTGTAATTGGGTTTGTGCTTAAGAAGAGATACGAGACCCATACGAACTGCAGGATGATCGTCTGCGATCAAAATATTTGTTTGTGTTTGTTCCATTAGAATAGTTTTTGGCCGTTTATCTGCATGGGATATACAGGATACACGGGATGTTCATGCCAATAGTTTTTGTTAATAGTTCAAATGTAGTATTAAAATGAGTGCTATTCAAGGGGTACAACGTAATGAGATTCAATACATTAAGTTACCCATTTATCGGTAATTTTTAAAATTATTCTGGAAGTATAATAAAATAAGCACTTTACATTCATAAAAAAAAACAATACGTTTTTTTCTACATATTTACTATTGTATGTGGGCTTACAAAGAAAGGTAAGTTTAACTTTGGACAGGAATCATTACACCGATCTTAATCAGTGCTTCACGAGAAGCAGTTTGTTCTGCAGCTTTTTTGTTATAGTCGTCAGCAGTACCAAATTTCTGGTTATCAACCATAACTGCTACTTTAAAACGATCTCTTTTGTCAAGTTTATATCGTGCTACAAGTCTATAGGATACGGACTTGCCATTTTTCTGACACCATTCTAATAGCTGGCTTTTGTAATTATCATCGGTCGTCTCCAACTCATCCACATCAATATAATTCTTAAGGATCTTACGGACTACAAAGTTCATAGTACCATCATAACCATTCTCTAGGTAAACAGCGCCAACTAGGGCCTCTACTGCATTACCTAGCATTGAATTACTCAATCTAGTTTTATTGTATTTGGAAAGAAGGATATCTAATTCCATCTTTTCTCCGATCTTATTCAAAGATTTACGCTTAACGATTTTGGATCTCATCTTGGTGAGAAACCCTTCATTCTCAGTTGGGTATTTCTTGAATAAATATTCAGCAACAATAGTACCAAGTACAGCGTCTCCTAAATATTCTAATCGTTCGTTATTGGTAACAGCAGAGGACTTTTCTGCAGGAGTAGATTTGTGAGAAAAAGCAATTTTAAAAATCTCCATGTTGACAGGAATGAACCCAATTATTGGGTACAACCTCTTAACTAAATCTTTGTCTTCGGATATAAATTTATTGTACAGCTTTCTTATTATTCTCACCAAAACTTTCTCAGTTTGTTTTTTTCAATATTTCGTAATCAATATATTTCTATATTGATAATAAAAAAAGGCTGTTTAGATAATTTTTGTTACCTACGTTACCTAAACAGCTTTTTTTAGCCCTTGAATCGTTTAACGACAACAGAGGCATTGTGCCCACCAAACCCGAAGGTGTTACTTAGAAAAGCATCAACCTTGCGTTCTTGGGGTGAATTAAGTGTCAAATTCAACTTTGAATCAATCTCCGGATCAATATGTTCATGATTGATTGTCGGAGGTATAAAGTTGTTTTGCATGGCTAGTACACCTGCCACAGCCTCTACTGCTCCAGCAGCACCAAGTAAGTGACCTGTCATTGACTTTGTAGAACTAATGTTCATGTCATAAGCTGCATCAGCAAAAACCTTTTGAATAGCCTTTACCTCAGCAATATCTCCTAATGGAGTAGATGTACCGTGAACATTAACGTAATCTATGTCAGAAGGATTCAATCCTGCGTCTTTTATTGCTAAATGCATTACATTGGCTGCACCCAAACCTTCTGGATGTGGAGCCGTAATATGGTGAGCATCAGCTGTAGCTGCTCCACCTGCAAGTTCTGCAATAATAGTAGCACCACGCTTTTTAGCGTGCTCATATTCTTCAAGAATCATAACAGCACCTCCTTCGCCAAGAACAAAACCGTCTCTTGTTGAATCGAAAGGACGTGATGCACGTTCAAAATCGTCATTTCTTGTAGACAAGGCCTTCATTGCGTTGAAACCACCCATTCCTGTAGTAGTTACACAAGCCTCAGATCCACCAGCGATGATAATATCATTTCTTCCTGCCCGTATGGTATCCATAGCATTGATCAGAGCATGCGTCGAAGACGCACATGCTGAGACAGTACTGTAGTTGACACCTCGGAATCCATATTTAATTGAAATATAACCCGCTGCGATATCAGAAATCATTTTCGGTATCATGAACGGATTAAATCTTGGAGTACCATTCCCAGTGGAAAATGCAGCAACTTCTGTTTCTAATGTTTTAAGGCCGCCAATACCTGCTCCCCAGATTACACCAGCTCTATCGAGATCAATGGATTCAAGATCGATACCACTCATCTCCATAGCCTCAGCTGTAGCCACCATACCATAGACTGTAAAATCGTCCATTCTTCTGGCAGCTCTCTTATCAAGTCTTGTAGTGTAATCAAAGTCCTTCAGTTCACAGGCAAATTTTGTCTTAAACAACTCAGCATCAAATTTTGTGATCAAATTTGCGCCACTTTTACCGTCTTGAAGTCCTTGTAAAAAGGAAGGGATATCGTTACCAATAGGGGTTACTGCACCGATACCAGTAATCACAACTCTTCTCATATTGCTTTTTTTTGAATCAAAAGAAAGTATAGAAAAAAGAAAACCACAAACCAATATTAAATTAGTTTGTGGTATTTCGTTCCGAAAACACGGATTATCCTTGAATTTGTGAGTTCAAATAATCAATTGCGTTTCCAACTGTCTGAATCTTTTCCGCTTGCTCATCTGGAATAGAAAGATCAAATTCTTTCTCAAATTCCATGATCAACTCAACAATATCTAAAGAGTCAGCTCCTAGGTCAGTTGTGAAGTTTGCATCTGGGTTAACATCAGCAGCATCAACTCCTAATTTGTCAACAATGATGTTTGTAATTTTTTCTGCAATATTAGACATATGCACTTAACTTTATTGAGTTACAAAATGTTCTGCAAATTAACTTATAGTTATAATCCTAACCAAAGTTTTAGCACTTTTTTTTCATATACATGAACTTTAAAAGCTGTTTAGGCGATTTTTTAGGTTTATTTACACAAAAATCATATCTAAACTATTCCAACAAATACTATATTTGACCTAAATTCTAGCCAAACACAAGCCAATCCTTTTTTAATTTTTTCGAAAAACAACATATGGCTTTCAATAACGACCTGAACACCAAAATAGTAGCTACCGTAGGACCTGCTTCGTCATCCTATGAAAAATTACTTGAATTGGTGCACAATGGAGTATCTGTTTTCAGACTAAATTTTTCACATGGATCACACGATGACCATTTGAATACCATTGAAAAAATAACACGAATTAATCGTGAGCACGGACTACATATTAGTATCCTAGCTGACTTGCAGGGACCTAAACTTCGTGTTGGACAGATTGAAAACAACGGACTTGAGATAAAAGAAGGCGATATTCTAACCTTCACCAACGAGAAGTGTGTAGGAACTATGAAAAAGATTTTCATGAGTTACGAGCTTTTCGCAAGAGATGTAGAGCCAGGAGAGAAAGTCCTTGTGGATGATGGCAAACTTGTTCTTGAAGTTGTTGAGACAAATAAAATAGACACCGTAAAATTAAAAGTTTTATTTGGTGGGATACTATCCTCTAATAAAGGTGTGAATCTTCCCAATACAAAAATCTCACTCCCTAGTTTAACTAAAAAAGATTTAAAAGATCTTGAATTCATCCTCAAGCAACCTGTCAACTGGATCGCATTGTCATTTGTAAGATCAGCAGATGACCTAATAGATCTACAACGCAGAATCGATGAAAAAGGCCATCCTGCAAAGATCATATCAAAAATTGAAAAACCAGAAGCTGTAGAAGAATTAGATAAGATCATAAAGTATTCAAATGCTATTATGGTTGCTCGAGGTGACTTAGGAATTGAAGTGCCTATGGAACAGCTTCCAGTTATCCAAAAAGATATCATAAGAAAGTGTATCCAAAGAGCTCGACCAGTTATCGTTGCGACACAGATGATGGATAGCATGATCACAAACCCTAGTCCTACAAGAGCTGAGATCACAGATGTTGCAAATGCAGTACTTGACGGCGCTGATGCACTAATGCTCAGTGGAGAAACCTCGGTGGGAGCACACCCCGCAAAGGTGGTTCAAGCAATGAAGAAGATTATTCAGGAGGCTGAGAAACATAGCTTTGTTGAAGATAAAAAGCCAGTACCTTCTCATAAGTCTAGAACATTCTTGTCAGATGTTGTATGTCAAAATGCTGCAGAAACAGCCAATCAAGTAGATGCAAAAGCAATTGTGGGAATGACTAGTTCAGGATACACAGCCTTTAAAGTTTCATCGTTTAGGCCTAAGGCAAAAATCATAATATTTTCTGATCGTATGCATATGCTGTCAACACTTAGTTTAGTGTGGGGTGTTCAATGCTTTTATTATGATAAATTCACAACGACTGATGATACTATAAATGATGTAACATCCGTATTAAAGAAAGAAAACATTGTTCAAAAAGACGATATAGTGATCAATACAGGCTCTATGCCACTTCATAGAAGATTCAGAACTAACATGATGAAATTGACCATTGTAGAATAAACAAGAAATGTCGGTGCAAATCATTCCGTGCTGACTTTTCTTTTCTTTAATTATTGTGCTTTTTAACCAATTACATATTCTAGAATTCACCTTATTATTATTAGAACCTTCTAAAGGAATAAAAAATGAAAATAATCATTCCAATGGCCGGAAGAGGATCCCGTCTTCGCCCCCATACTCTAACTGTACCGAAACCACTTATTCCTATTGCTGGCAAGCCAATTGTCCAACGCATCGTGGAAGATCTTTCTAGTTCATTTAAAGGTCAAATCGACGAAATCGCATTTATAATTGGAGACTTTGGACAAGAAGTTGAAGAAAATCTAGTTGAAATCGCTGAAAGTCTTGGAGCAAAAGGGACAGTATACCATCAAGACCAACCTTTAGGAACTGCACATGCTATACTCTGCGCTGCCGATAGCCTAGATGGAAACTGCCTTATAGCATTCGCCGATACACTTTTCAGAGCAGACTTCTCCTTTGATCCAGAAGCTCAAGACGGATTGATCTGGGTAAAAACGGTTGAAGACCCTTCAGCTTACGGAGTTGTTCAAACAGATGAAAACAACAAGATCATCGAATTCATAGAAAAATCACCCGTTTTCGTATCAGATAAAGCAATCGTTGGAATCTACTATTTCAAAGATGGAAAACGACTAAAAAAAGAATTACAATACCTGGTTGATAATGACATCAAACAAAAAGGAGAATATTCACTGACTTCCGCATTAGAGAATCTAAAAGAAGATAAGGCTGTATTCAAGCCTGCAATCATAGACGAATGGTTAGACTGCGGAAATAAAGATTTTGTGGTTTATTCTAATCAAAGAATACTAGATATCAAAAAGGATTCGGAGCATCTAATAGATTCAACTGCAACTATTGAGCAATCAACTATTATTGAGCCTTGCTATATCGGTCCAAATGCCCATATTTCCAACTCAGTTGTAGGTCCATATGTATCTTTGGGAGAAAACTCTAAACTTGAAAATTGCGTTATTAAAAATAGCCTTATACAAAATGATTCAGTAGTCAAGAATGTTATAGCTGAAGATTCAATGCTTGGTAACAAAGCCAACTTTGAGGCAAAACCACGAATTTTGAGTTTAGGAGATTATACAAATTATAGTGAATGACCATAAAACAGCTTTTACTTATTTCGGGCCTTACCTTATTCTATTCAGCGAACCTTTGGTCTCAGCAAGGGATTTCACAAGATGAAAAGAATGAAGCTTCATTTATTGAAGCTTCTATGCTTCTTGTACTCGATAAATATGAAGAAGCCAATGAGACCTTTCTTAAACTACTAAAAGAGGACAAAGAAAATGCTACGCTAAACTTTCAGATTAGTAGAACTTACCTAGGATTAGAGAACAAGAATGAAGGCATTGAATACGCTCGAAAAGCAGTCCTGTACGATAGTCAAAATTCCTTTTTCTTTGAACATCTTATTGATCTACTACTTGAAGAAGGTATGATGTCTGAAGCAATTGTATATGCTAAAAAACTCTATTTATTAGAACCACAGAATGAGCTTTATTTCAACCACTGGATAGCTATATTAGCCCATCAAGAAAAATATGATCTGACTGTAAATGCTCTACAAGAAAGAATAGACACCTACGGAGCTTCACCCGATTTGATGCTGAAATTAGCTGGAATACACATGAAAATGGGTAAGTCAAAAAAGACGGAGCAAATCCTGAAGACTGCTCTAGAAGACTTTCCGAGAGAATCAGAAATTCATTTGCAATTGATTGCATTTTATGTGGATCGTAATGACAGTGAAAAAGTAAAGAAAGGCATTGATCAGTTTAATAGTACTTTCCCTGGTGAAAAAAATTCACTATTGGAAATATCTGGTTTGGGAAAATACCTTAAGCCAAATGATATGACTCAAGGCAACCCGCTTTATGCCACTATTGAATCCGATCAATTAAGCCTAGATCAAAAAATTAAAGAACTAATTCCATTCCTAACAGAGTTCGTTAATAACGACAACCAAGAATCAAAACGTATTCTTCTAGAAGCGATACCTCTATTAGAAAAAAGATACCCGTCCGAGGCAAAAGTACAGTCTATCAAAGGAGATATATACTTTTATTCCAGTGAATATAAAGAGGCCATCAAAGCCTATGAAAACTGTTTAAAGAGTAAGAAAAATCTACTTGTCGTTTGGGAGCATATGCTGTATGCCTATCATAATGATGGGCAATCAAAAAATCTACTTGAGCGATCAGAGAATGCCCTTTTGTACTTCCCTAATCAATCAGTCATCTGGTATTATTACTGCTTAGGATTAGTGGAGAATTATAAATACGATGATGCATTATACGAGATTGATAGTTATAGGTATTTAACTACCAACAATCTTCAGCAAAATATAAATGCTAAGCTCCTAAGTGCCCGATGTTACCTAGGAAACAAGCAACTGGATAAGGGTCTGGAGGTACTTGATCAGGCTAAAGCTGAAGAAAAAAAAGCAGGTATTAGCCCAAACAAGGGCAATCCCTACATTGATCTTTATCGATTACTGATACTCTCTGAGGACCCAGCTAAAGAGGCAGAAGCACAAAATCTAAGTATAAAACTAGAACGCTTAAATACCTTACCATTATATCAGTATGCTAAAGCCAAGTGCCTCAGTCAGAGCAATAAATTTGAAGCCGCTTTAAAGGCTATTGATCGAGCTATTGACGGAACCTATCCAAACCCAGCAGATTTTTATGAATTAAAAGGAGATATTCTCTTTGCGCTAGAAAACACAGCTGCTGCAAAAGCGTCATACCTTTTAGCTATTGAAAAAAATGGCAATTTGAACAAAATAAACTCCAAACTTAATCGTCTTAATTAGTATGAATAGTCCACTTTCCAAATACATGCGATTTACTGCTTTGATTTTTTCAATTAGCCTCCTGAGTAGTTGTACACTATTCAAAGGGAAGAAAAACTTTGAAAATACAGATCGAAAAACAGCAAAGATTGTCAATAAGATGATTGAAAATCAGGTAAATGTTGATTGGCTAAAAACTAAGATTAAAGCTACAGCTGATTTCAATGGACAGAAATTGTCCTTTCCTGTGGAATTAAGATTACAAAAAAATGAGGCGATCTGGGGAGTGGCAAAAAAGTTTGGCTTTGAAGTAGGCCGTATACTTATGAAGCCTGATTCTGTTTATATAATCAACAGGATAGGAAGAAGTTATGACCAATTCAGCTGGGCAGAACTCTCAGATCTAGCTGGTGACATACCTGTTAGCTTCGATATGGTCCAGCAGGCACTTCTTGGAAATCCAATATTCTTTTCCAACGAATTCAACATTGATGAAAATAGAAAAGGAACTTGGGTTGTTTCGCAAAACTCATCAAAAAGCGCTTACTATGAAGTGTCCCCTGAAGGATTAATCTCAACTATGGAATTGGTTGACAAGTCATCAAACGGAAGTGTACATGTCCGTATGGATGATTACAAGGAACTTAATGACAAGCATCAATTTGCTTTTTTTCGTACATTTGAAGTATATGATAATGACAAACCAGAAGGGAGTCTAAAACTGAATTTCAATAAAATAGAAACAGAAGGACCTCTAGAGTTTCCATTTCAAATTTCGAAAAAATACAAGAAAGGCCTTTTGCCCAATTAACCTACATCAACTACAATGGCTAAGAATCTTCTTTTACTTTTTTTTTCATTTTTTATAGTCTATGCCTTTGGACAAGATCCCAGAAATAAGTTAGAAAATGAAAGGAGCGAAATCCTGAACCAGATTAATCTGACCTCCAAGCTACTCAATGAGACTAGCAAAGATAAAAAAGCTAGACTTTCAACATACAAGACCCTTCAAAGAAAAATTGAATACAGAGAAGAACTTATTGAAAATTACAATAAGGAAATTCGTAATAATGGCAATCAGATCAATCAAAACAATATAGAGATTGAGCAGCTCAATAAACGCTTAGCTAAAGCTAAATCAGATCTACTTATTTTGATTAAAAATGGCTACAGAAATAAACTCCTAAACAATCCAGTTTTCTTTCTCTTTTCTGCTGAATCATTGAATAGTCTATTCCTTCGATGGACCTACCTCAAAAAGATTCTCAACTTCAAGAAAAAACAAACTGCAATCATTTTAAGCACACAGAAAGAATTAAAGACACAACAAACTAAACTCACTCAAAAAATAAATACAAAGAAAGAATTACTAGCAAAAATAGAAGGTGAAAAAGAGAAATATAGGACAGAATCAAAGGAACAGAAACTCTTGATTAGCAACCTTCGAAAGGAAGAAAAATCTATTGAAAAGAACCTTAAAGCTAGTAGAGAAAAGCATGAAATTTTAAATAAAGAAATCGAAAAGCTAATCAGGCTTGAAATGGAAAAAGCACGAAGAGCTGAGCGAGAAAACAAATCTTCCAAAGCCAGTAAATCATCCAAGGCCTCCTCTAGATCATTCTCCAATAGAAAGGGTAAATTACCTTGGCCTGTAAAGGCAGGTGTTATTACCTCAAAATTCGGTATTCAACCACACGCTACAGTTAGTGGTGTGAGTGAAGAAAAAAAAGGAATAGGGATTTCTACGGAAAAAAGCACACCAGTTTTTGCTATTGCCGACGGAACGGTCAGTGCCTATGTGTTTATACCTGGTAAAAACTATATGGTATTAATTAAACATGGCGAATACTTCTCCGTATATTCGCAGATTGAAAATATTGAAATAAAGGAAAATCAATCGATTAAAGCAGGTACTAAGATCGGAACTGTCGCAAAAGATCCTAGTTCAAACAGCTACGAATTGTTCTTCCAAATTTATAAAAATAAAACTCGCTTGAATCCAGCAATCTGGATCAAGAAAAGACCATAAAGTCAAAAGTATCCTATGAGTAATAGTAGTCAAGGTTGGAATTTAGGAGAAAAGGAAAAAAAAGGATTAAAGCAAAAAATTGAATATGCCGTCCTGGTAGGGGTTTCTGACAAAAAAGCTCCAGAAGAAATAATCAAGGAGCACTTAGATGAACTTGAATTCCTTGCACTTACAGCTGGTGCGAAGTCAAAAAAAAGGTTTACGCAAAAGCTAGATCATCCAGATAGAAGAACACTTGTAGGTAGCGGAAAAGTCCAAGAAATAAAAGAATACATCGAGCTAAATGAGGACGTGTCAATGGTCATCTTCGATGAAGATCTTTCTGGTAAACAAACCAATATATTAGAAGAAGAATTGAAGATCAAGATTATCGATCGTTCAAGTTTGATCTTAGATATATTTGCAAAAAGAGCTCAAACTGCACAAGCTAAAACACAGGTTGAACTTGCACAGATGCAATATCTTCTTCCAAGGCTGAAAGGTCTTTGGACACACCTTGAAAGACAGCGTGGAGGTATTGGTATGCGCGGACCTGGTGAGAAAGAGATTGAGACAGATAGACGTATAGTCAATGATAAAATTTCTCAGCTAAAAAAGAAGCTTGAAAAAATAGAACAGCAAGATAAGACAAGAAGAAAGCAAAGAGGACAGATGGTTCGGGTTGCACTTGTCGGCTACACCAATGTTGGGAAGTCTACTCTTATGAACTTGCTCTCAAAATCAGAGGTCTTTGCTGAAAATAAACTATTTGCTACACTGGATACTACAGTGCGCAAAGTGGTTTTTGATCGTATGCCATTCTTACTTTCCGACACAGTAGGATTTATTCGAAAATTGCCGCACCACTTGGTAGAAAGTTTTAAATCTACACTTGACGAAGTAAGGGAAAGCGACCTTCTTATACATGTTGTAGATGTGGCGCATCCAAATTTTGAAGACCACATCAAGACAGTTAATCTAACCTTAAAAAGCCTTGAATCGCTTGACAAACCTACACTCATCCTTTTTAACAAGATAGATCTTTATAGAGCAGAGTACTTTGATGAATTACTTTCAGACGAGGAAAAAAAGGATATCGAGCTAGGATTACAGGCAAAATTAAAAGAGCAATTTGCGCATGACAATTTCTTTATATCTGCGATCAACAAAGAAAACATCGAGGAAGTAAAGGCTTATTTGACTGAAAAGATAACCGAATTGTATCAAATACGATTCCCATACCAATCAAAGCAATGGTAAACGAGAACCTATTAAATAAATACGCAAAACTACTTGTTGATTATTCCTTGTCTTTAGAAAAGGGAGATAAATTATTAATCAAATCTACAACTCTTGGAGAACCACTCGTAAGAGCGGTTTATAAAGAGGCCCTTATATGCGGTGCTGTTGTAGAAGTGGATCTGGACTTTGAGGATAAAGGAAACCTACTTTTAAAATATGGTCAGCAGGATGCCCTGGTTCATAAGCCTAGTTTATTCGAAAAGGCTATTAATGAATTTGATGCATACCTGAATATTCGAGCACCCTTTTCGCTAAAACTTGGGGATATAGATAAGGCAAAAAGTACCATCCATCAGAAAGCTATGGAGCCTATTTTCCAAACCTACTTTGATAGAACTGCTGATCGACGACTAAAGCGCTCACTTTGTCAATATCCAACACAAGCTGCAGCAGATGCAGCGGAGATGACCCTTGAAGAATATAGTGCTTTTATTTTTTCTGCTTGCAAACTTAATGAAGAAGATCCTGAAAAAGCATGGATAGCACTGAGGAAAAACCAACAGGCTATTGTTGACAAACTCAATAGTTGCACACATATAAGGTACCAAAGTCCCCACATGGATATCTCTTTCCGCACTGAAGGCAGAACTTGGATCAACTCAGATGGACAAACAAATATGCCATCTGGAGAAGTTTTCACCTCACCTATCGAGGATTCAGCAAATGGATACATCACCTTTACCTACCCAGCCATCTATAGAGGTGTAGAAGTGGAACAAGTAAAACTTGAGGTTAAAGATGGATATATTGAATCTTGGACTGCTGCGAAAGGACAGGAGTTTCTAGATGACATATTTAAACTGAAGGGAAGTAGACGATTTGGAGAAGCTGCTATCGGCACAAATTATGACATTAACCGAATTACTAAGAATATCCTTTTTGACGAAAAGATAGGAGGTTCTATACATATGGCTATAGGTCAGTCATATGCGCAGGCAGGGGGTAAAAACAATTCAAGTATTCATTGGGATATGATATCAGATATGCGTGACGGAGGTGAAGTCTATGCGGATGGTGAAAAAATTTACGAAAATGGGCAGTTTTTGATTTAACTTTATTTAATAAAAAGTATCTTTAGTATAAACAAGTACTCGAACTAGGCTTTAAAATGAACTTTGTTGTGTGTTTTAAAGTTTTCTTTTAGATTGTCATTAGCATAAAACACTTTAATTTAAAAAACCCTAATAATTTAGGACTACTTTATTTTAAATTAAGAAATTTAATCATAGGTAACCAAGTACAGAATATGGATTTCCCAAGAAAATCGTACGATCGTCCAAGAAGCAACAATAACTCAAACAACAGGTACGATAACAACAGATCAGATTCCCGCTACAACAACAATAATAGAGGTGGAGGAAGACCGTTCGACAGAAACAATAGAAGACAACAACCACAAAGACCGACTTCAGACAAAGATTTTGCGATTCTTGAGTTGAAATATGGTAATATATATGGTGGCCAACCTAATTTCTATGCGATTGCTGAGATAGCAATTCTATTCTTTGAAGCAACAACTAACAAGATTTACATTGAAAACTGGAGAAACACAGGTAACATTGACTATGTAAGTGTCTACTCTAAAGTCGATGAATTAGGCCACACTGTTGAAAAGGTTAAAGAAGTTGTTAACATGGCAACAGGTAGAGTAAAACCTTTCCAAGAAGATTTCGAACTAGATGAAAGAGCATTGAACTATGCTTTTGGTCAGTTGAAGCCTTCGAAAATGTATATCAAGAAATTCCTTCTTAATACATTCCAGAAGTACCGAATAGATAATATTATTACCTTCGATGGAAGAAGAGATGTCTTCCTTTGTGAAAGTACTGGCTTTAAATTTGACAGTATGCAAAGGCAAAGGAACATTATCGACCTCCAGAAGGTTCTAAATAAAGAGACCAAATATCTTTTTTCACTTAATAAACTTTCATTGGTCTCCGGTTTCGAATTTGACCACATTGATAGCAAGTTAAGAACTAACAATTTGGATTACTGGATACACCCAATGGCAGCTAAGCATCTTGTTCCAAAGACAGCAGCCTGGGATGCAGCCCGATTGTTAGCAACACACAATGAGTACAGAGAGCACTTTTCAGACTTTATGATAAAAGCGCAGCTCCTACTCAATAAAATCAGTCAAGCCAAAAATGTCTGATTATCAAAAAAGGCACCTTGTTCAAAGGTGCCTTTTTTATTTGTATCCCATCACTTGTCGAATTTTTCAACTTATTGGTAGAGAAACTATGCAAAACCAAGTACCTTGCATTGCATAGTACTATATGTTTGCATATCTTTGAATTATGAAAGCAGAAAACACGAAGGCACAAATGCGTAAAGGTGTCCTTGAAATGTGTATTCTCGGAATGGCCGCTAAACAAGAAGTCTATCCATCAGATATCATCAACAAACTTAAAGAATCAGAGCTGATAGTAGTGGAAGGCACATTGTATCCACTATTAAGCAGACTTAAAAAAGCAAATTTAGTTGATTATAGCTGGAAGGAAAGCAATGCAGGTCCACCTCGAAAATACTACAGGACTACCGATGAAGGGAATTCATTTTTACTCAAACTCAAAGAAAATTGGTCACAGCTCGTAAATGCTGTTAACCAATCAACTTAAAACTAATCAAAGGATGAACAATATATTTCACATTAACCTAGGTGGTATACCACTTACCATAGACGAGGATGCATATAGAATCCTAAAAGACTACCTCCTAGATCTACATAAACACTTCGAAGATTCAGAGGAAAAAGAAGAAATAACAGATGGAATAGAACAAAGACTGGGTGAATTACTCTCTGAGAACCAGGAGAACGGCGCCATTGTAAGTATTTCTATGGTTGAGAATGCCATCGAACTAATGGGTAGGCCGAGTGAATTTCTGGATGAAGAAACAGATGATAAAAAGGAAAAGTCTGAAGACAAAAGCTTTGATTGGAGTAGCCTAAAGTTCGGACGTCGTCTATTTAGAGATCAAGATGATAATGTACTAGGAGGGGTATGCTCAGGCTTGAGTGCTTACTTAGGTATCAAAGAACCCGTTTTTATGCGTATCATATTCCTAATACTAATTTTTGGATTTGGAGTAAGCATATTCTTCTATCTATTACTTTGGATAATTATTCCAGAAGCTAAATCCAATAGTGATCGATTAAAAATGCGCGGCGAATCTGTAAATGTTGATAACCTTAGTAAAATCATCACAGAACAAGCTAATCGACTGGGAAAGAAATTTCAAAACCTAGGTGAAGATCTTAGCGAAAAGATGGGTGGAAAAGGCTCTTCAAATAAAGATTTCGCTACT
>Ga0206130_10004855_pt1 | contig 16290 bp, 16 predicted proteins | sample Helgoland_Spring_9_FD_148637 | JGI IMG/M metagenome (GOLD analysis project Ga0206130, IMG submission 148637) | Pelagic subsurface seawater microbial communities from Kabeltonne, Helgoland, North Sea - Helgoland_Spring_Bloom_20160512_1 | ecosystem: Environmental > Aquatic > Marine > Epipelagic ... | reverse complement strand
AATAACTTTTTCCCATGAAGCTTCAAATACAGCCTGGCAGGCCAGCGCATGCGTCATAACATTAAATTCACGAGCGGGTTTTGGCGCATCGAGATAACCACGATAAATACTGCCGTGCATCCCAACAAACTTAGCATTATCACAAATGGCGGGTTGTCGTGCGAGCGCAGCTGCAATATTGGGCACCGGGCCAATGCAAATCAAAGATACTCTGCTCTCCGCAAACATAATGGTATCGCAAATTGCGCCAACGCCATCGTGTATCAAAGTACCCGGATACTGGCCTAGATCAAAATCATCAAGCCAATCATTATGTGTATGGGGGTTGTCATCGAGAGGAATACCGATACCGATTGGAATATCCGTTCGACCCATTAGCTGTAGTATCTTTGCTACCAGTGATGCTCGGTAAATGGGATTGCCGGTGCTAGTGGTAATGAGCTTTACGTCCAGTTCAGGGCATTTCAGTAAAAAAGCAAGCGCCCAGACATCATCCACATCGTGCCCAATATCCGTGTCTAAAATGGTTGGTATACCCATCTACTGGTTTTCATCCTGAGTAAGGCCACGAGAAGCCATTTCACGAGCTTGTTCGCAGATAGAGTCAGTTGGTATCCATGAGGGTCTGCCAGTCATAAAACTATCCTTTGTAAATATTCCTTCGGTGATAATCTAAATATGATTTCTGCTCGTCATGAAACGATCCCGTATTTCGAGCTTCAATTACCCATGCTTTAACAATAGACGGATCGCAGTGCTTGCTGATGAGTAAATCACCGTCATCAGAAAATGATATTAATCCCCTATCGAACAGACGATCCACATGCGGAGAAAGCAAGAGGCCGTTGTACCCATCAAGTTTTTCTATATTGTTTGATTTAGACCACGGTTTTATATGACTAGCGACAAGATATCTCTGTCCTTTTGCTCCTGTCACTCTGCATCCTTTTTCGACATAACTTACTCTAGATTTAAAGCGCCCTTGGCCCTTTCTGGCGGCTGCAATATTTGTAGTAGTGGTTTCACGCTCTTCCTCATCAGTTATTTGACTGGATATCCATTCGAGTTCCCTAGCATTTTGTGACGCATCAAAATTATTAGTTAATATATCAAGACCCTCGTGATTACTAAGGTTTAATAAGGCATCAAATAATTGCTGACTTATTTCAAAAAGATATGACTGATTACCATTGCCATTATCTTGTAAGGGCGAATATTTTTTTGGTAGCAGATGTCTTATTTTCTCAATATTTTGTTTTGGCGAAAGTTTTTGCTTGAGCAATTCATATTCAGCATCAACCTGCCAACCTTCATTTGACCATTCAGCACCAGCATTACCAAATTCAGCGGGCTTGGGTGCACTAAAAGCAGACGTAATGGCTTTACTCACAGCTACTATCTGGCCATTAGCGAAAGACAATATGGGATCGCCCGCATTGATCAGCCGCATATTTTCATACGCTTTTAGGGGAGTTCGCTTTCCTTCTTTTGGCGACCATAGATAACCCCCATTAAACTCGTGTTTGAATGTTCCGCTTTGGCTAACCCACCAATACTTCATAAAACCTCCTTATTTGTTATTAAATCATCGCATACTAGTCAGGTTGATGTCTAAAACAACTCATCACACTCTAATGCCCATTGTTCTTCATATTCAGCTAACCATTCTTCATTGGTTTGGTTCTGTACTCTCTTAGTCTCATCTATAGGGTTAATAGGATTACTTGTATACTCACTTACTTGTTTACTTATTACGTAGTTATTTACACATGTAGAAGAAATGCTCTCTTGTGTAGACTCCGTAGGGGTTTGATTAACATCCTTATCAGGGGTAGTTATCAGGTTTTTATCAGGAAGTTGTCGGGTAGTTATCAGAGGGTTATCAGGCAAACTCATAGGTCTAAGCGTTCCCGCATCTAATCTAGTTCCCTTTGAAATCTCAGCCATAAATACGATTGATTTCAGCTTACCCATACAATCATGAAAAGATGTCAAACTCCTAGGTAAAGGAAGCAAGGTAGATCGCCACATTTGCATGAAGCCACTATTTGGTTTTGGAGTGAAATGGCCTTTTGGTAAAGGTGAGCCTTTTTTGTGGTTCCTCGTGCTTCTTTGCCTAACTAAATCAGCGTTGAAGAAAACATGATTGCCTAAGCCACTATCATCACAGACAAATTGCATAGTTATACCAGGGTACTTCCCGTTTTCGTAGAGTCCCGCCGAATAAGACACATATCTTAGATTAGTAATTAACAAAATCTTATACCGACCGCGCTATAGGTTCTGAACAGACGTTTTTTGGCTGTTGAGAGATTTATTAGCCTGATAAGGACGAAACCTATGCAATGGGCAGGATTCCGACGAACAAGACGAAATAGAGTCCTTAAAGCCCCTTTCTAGGTGATCTGGAGTGCAACCAACACACTCCGCACATTTGGCTTTTACTGCATAGGCTCTTGAAGAGGGATTAGCTCTAAACTGTCCGATAGGATTAGACCTCTTCATTATGGCCACTCCCTCGGGTGTCTTGATGTCTGCTTTCGACGTAAGCACATATCTCATGTTCCCACCAGCCAGCGCCACGGCCGCCTTCAATAAGCTTTACAGGGGAGGGGAAGCGATCTTGGGATATTAGGTTGTATATATAGGAACGGCTAAATGGGATTAGTTCTTGAACTTGCTTAAAGCGTAATATTCGTTTGGGCTGATTAGTGGTTTCCATGTTTAGTCCTCTAGGTTATTTGTAAACATGGATAGGTATTGTACACATGAGAACCTGAGGGGTTACAAGAAAGACCTTTACAAAAACCATAAAAAAACAAGGCAATTCGTAAAGGTCTTTAGTCTTGATTATGCGTGATGATCATGTTGTCCGTGAGAGCACCATTCATTTGGCCATCAAAAGACACTTGGTGTTTTCTTACCCAACCATCTTGATATCTAGGATTCACTATTGAAAGAATTCTGTGTGTGATTTTGATAGGTAGTCGATTAGCATGGCCATTAACGATGATCAGGAGAACATTACTTAGAATTGCAATCTCTCTTACAAGATTCCTCGCAATTAGCGGTTCTTTATTTTTCATAAGATCAGGAAATTTTTGAGCACATTTGCCTAATGCAATCCTCTTTAGCTCAATTCTTGTATTTAGACTAATCGTTAGCCCTTGCTCATCGAGGCCCATTAGCGCCTCTGCGAATCTTTTTTTGTTCAGGTCACTCGGTAAATTAGCCTTTGCACTTCCAGTTAAAAAGGCGTCATATCCGAATGAGAGAGGATCGCAGTATACGAGAAGCGCACCGGCAAATATTCTCATAAGTACGAGTTTTAACTGAAGTGCCTCAGGAGCAAGGTGGTATTGGCTCCAACGGAGTTTGATATTCTTTTTTTTAGTTAGTACATCTAACATCGGAGTCAAATGCTTTTCACGATTTAAGAAGGTCTCAAAATCTGTACCATGCAGTGCATCTAAATCCCTCTGATAGCGCTGCTTATAATCATCGAGCCTAGTACTAGAATTGGTCAGTAGTAACCTATCCGCACTTCGTTCGAGCTTTGTATACTTCTCTATATAATCTCGGCTTATTTCTCCTATCTCTTTGAGTTCCATCTTAAGGTACGACTCCGTATTGTATTGTGCTCAGAAGTCTATCTTTGATTGCATGGGAGTGCCAAGTGATTTATTAGAGGGGCGGTTTAGGCAGCCTAAATTCGGCTAAGGTGTACCAAAAAGTGTACCAAGATGAATTAAATCATGACAGATATAAAAAAACCCCTGCAAAAACAGAGGCTTAATTAATATATATGGCGGTGGGATAGGGATTCGAACCCTAGTTAGGCTATTAACCTAAGCCAGTTTTCAAGACTGGTGCATTCAACCGCTCTGCCATCCCACCTTTTGAAGGCGCGATTATACAGCGCCTTTTACTACGAACAAGTACCAATTAGGTCTTTGGCGTATTTTCTTTTGAAGAATCATCATTTGAAGCACTATTTGGTGTTTCAGACGCGATCTTCTTTGGTTTAGCCGCCACTTTTGGTTTAGCTGGCGCACGCTTCTTTCTAGGGTCATTAGATGCTCTAGGAGCTGCTTTAACGGACACTGGCTTAGCTGCAGCAGTTTCCGTTGATTGCGCAGGGGCGGGCTTTTGGACGCGCTCAGTGCTTACTTCAACTTCAACTTTAGGCTTAGGTTTTTTCCGTGGATCATTACTAGCCCGTGTTACCGTCTCAGATACCGCCGAAGACTCCTCTTTTTGCTCTTTAGCAACCTTTGGCTTTGCGGCAGGCTTTCTAGTTGCGCGAGGCTTCTTAGGCGCTTCGGTAGCAGTCGAAGTGTCTGTTTTAGTATCAGACGGTATTTCTGCAGCTTCAGTTTTAGCCACCTTGGGTTTGGCAGGTCTACGCTTTGCTTTGGGCTTAGGTACGGCAGCAGTATCAGAGCTCGCGACTTTAGCAGTGGGTTCACTACTTGGCGTTACCGCAGATGTCTCTACCGCTGGCTTTCTAGTAACAGCTGCGTCTTTAGCAACTGCAGGAGCGGGTGCCTTAGTCTCAGGTGTTGGTGTTGGTGTTTCCGTAGTTGTCAGTGCATTTGCTTGGTCCAACATTTCCTTGGGAACATCCTGCCGTTGACGACGACGACGTGGAGTACGACGCTTATCATCTGGCCGACGTTGAAGTTGATCACTTGACTCTTTTGGCGCTGCGCTTTCTGCCGGAGCCGTTGTAGTTACTTCAGTTGCTACCGGAGTGTTTGCAGCTTGATCCTTGGGCCGATTATTTCTGTTGCGACGGTTATTGTTGCGGTTTTGATTGCCTTTTGGCGCAGTGTTTTGATCGCCAGACTGATCGTTGGCACTTTTAGCTGCAGTTGCATTGCTTGCAGTTGCGGTATTGCTCGCAGCAGTTGCTTTGTTACCTTCAACTTCACGCTCATTGGACCGTTGGTTGTTATTGCGACCACGGTTGTTTTGACCACCACGACTTCGGTTTTGGTTATTGCGAGTGCGATTGCGATTGCGATTGTTGTTATTAGGTCTTGGTTTCTTTTCTTCCTCTTTGACTGGCTCTACGGTCTCGCCAAACATGCTTGCCCAGAGACGCTTTACTAACCCTTGACTTTTCTCTTTAACGACCTCAGGAGTAGCCATAACGGGAGCAGGCGTTGCAGGGATCATGGTGTTAACCGCTGGTTTCGGCAAATTTTGAGGCGTAGCTGTGTCTGTCACTACCTCTTCCTCCGCTTTACTCAACTCATTGGCAAGGCGATAGCTAAAGTCAGAATCATCTTCGTCTTGATTACGGATTCGAACAACCTCAAAATGTGGAGTTTCCATCTCTGTGTTGGGTAATACGGTCACCTTAATTTTATTGCGTGTCTCTATGTCAGAGACTTCTTTGCGTTTTTCATTAAGCAAGAACGTTGCCACAGGCACGGGCACAATAGCTCGGATTTCACGGCTAAATTCTTTTTGAGCTTCTTCTTCGACCAATCTTAGTATTGATAGTGCTAGAGACCGAGTACCACGAATAGTGCCCTGGCCTTTACAGCGTGGACATGTCCGCGACATGGTTTCTTCTAGCGAGGGGCGTAAACGCTGTCGAGACATTTCGAGTAATCCGAAGCGAGAAATACGGCCCACTTGAACGCGAGCACGATCAACCTCTAGGGCATCACGCATTTTGTTTTCAACTTCTTTTTGATGCCGAGTGTTAAGCATATCAATAAAGTCGATAACAATCAGACCGCCAACATCTCGCAAACGTAACTGACGAGCAATCTCTTCTGCGGCTTCTTTGTTGGTATTAAAGGCTGTTTCTTCGATATCACCGCCTTTTGTTGCCCGGGCTGAGTTGATATCAACAGAGACCATAGCCTCGGTGATGTCGATAACAATAGAGCCGCCAGAGGGCAGGGTGACTTCTCGGCAAAACGCGGTTTCTATTTGATTTTCAACTTGATAGCGATTGAAGAGCGGAATCTCATCCTGATAGAACTTCACTTTGCTAGTAAAGTCAGGCATAACAGTCGAAATGAATGCGGCAGCTAGGGCATAAGCCTCTTCACCATCAACAATAACTTCGCCAACATCTTGTCTTAGATAGTCACGAATAGCGCGGACAATGACATTGCTTTCTTGGAACAAAAAATGAGGAGCCTTGGCTTTACTAGATTCCTCAGTAATTGTATTCCACAGCTGAAGTAGGTAATTAAAATCCCACTGTAGTTCTTCAGTAGCTCTTCCGATGCCGGCGGTGCGAACTATTGCACCCATGCCGTCTGGAATGTCTAAGCCGCGCATGGCTTCACGTAGGTCTGCTCGCTCTTCGCCTTCGATGCGACGCGAAATGCCGCCCGCTCTAGGGTTGTTAGGCATTAGTACTAGGTAGCGACCTGCCAAGCTAATAAACGTGGTCAGCGCCGCGCCTTTGTTGCTGCGCTCTTCTTTTTCAACTTGAACAACGACTTCCTGACCTTCTTTGAGTGCGTCTTGAATACGTACTTTGCCGCCTTCAGATGCACCTTTTTTGAAATATTCTCTGGAAATTTCTTTTAATGGCAAGAAACCGTGTCGTTCTGCGCCGTAGTCTACAAATGCAGCCTCAAGACTGGGTTCTACACGGGTTATTCGGCCCTTGTAAATGTTTGATTTTTTTTGTTCTCTTGTTCTATTTTCAATATCTAGATCGTACAGCCGTTGGCCATCGACCATAGCTACGCGCACTTCTTCTGTGTGCGATGCATTGATTAACATACGTTTCATAATTCACCTTTACTCGTTGTTTTGAGAGAGTGCCAGTGCATAGGAATGAAGGGGAATATAGGCGACGAAAATAAGAGGTTAGTAAAACAGAAACAAACACCGTCGGGGTTTACCGTCGGTGTAATGTTAATCTGGCTTACTATCTTTCCAGCTCTCAGATGGTAGATTAAAAGTCTACCTATCAAAGAGTGTACAAACAAACCAATCTTACATTAGGCTAGAGAAATAGAAGCTTAAGGGGCAGTCTGTTAAATATTACACCCCAAAATCCTGAGATGACGTAGGCTGCCTATCGCCTTAAAAACCTTTCTCTAAACCTACTAAATTTTTCGTATTTACTTGGCCTTCCACTGTTCATCAACGCGTTTATAATCAGGTATTGTCGATTGATATTCGACGACCGCAGCGGCAGTGGGATGCCTAAAACCTTTGTCTCTTTCGGACCATTACTGGCTGAGCTCACTCAGCTATTGTTTGCTTCCTGCTATTTATTTAGCAGGTCGCCATGTGTGCTTTGCCTAGACCATTTTAGGCCTTTGCTTCTGTCAGTGTTGCGTGTTTCTTTGGTGCAGTGCTCTGACAGCGGGTGCAATATACCAATAAACAACGGAAGGCACAAACTAAAGGACCTAATAAGGTATGTTTATGGCAGTCACCTCGTTACAATGCGCGCCTATTACAACCTATGAGCCTCATTTCCGTGGAAGAAACGTCTAAGTTCAATAAGGTGTCCTTTGTAGAAGTTGGCGAAGAGCATGCTGGCCAACGACTGGATAATTTCCTTATTCGCCACCTCAAAGGTGTCCCTAAGTCGCGTATTTATAATCTTCTTCGCAAGGGTGAAGTCCGTGTCAATAAAGGTAGGGTTAAGCCTGATACTCGCGTTAAATTAGGCGATGTGGTGCGGATCGCCCCTATTAGGGTAGCTGAGCGCGGAGCTGCGCCGACGGTTGGCAAAGAGCTAAAGAGTTATTTGTCGGAGAATATTTTATTTGAAGATGAAGGGCTACTTATCTTTAATAAGCCTTCAGGGCTTGCCGTGCACGGGGGCAGTGGTGTGTCTCTGGGTGCTATAGAGGCGTTTAGGGCGGAGCGTCCAGAGCAGCGGTTTTTGGAACTTGTTCATCGGCTAGATAAAGAAACGTCTGGATGTCTTATGTTTGCGAAGAAGCGGAGTGTTTTGCTTGAGCTGCAAGCCGCCATGCAGCGCAACCAAATAACTAAAAAGTACCAAACGCTGGTCATGGGTAATTGGCCGAAAGGTAAGACCACCGTTAATGCGCCGTTGCTCAAGAATCAAGTTTCCTCGGGTGAGCGGATTGTTAGAGTAGATGTGGAGGGAAAAGCTTCTGTTACCCACTTTAAAATTATTGAGCGGTATAAGCAGGCAACATTGATGGACGTGACGCTAGAGACTGGCAGAACGCATCAAATTCGCGTGCATTGCCAGTTTTCAGGCAATCCAGTGGCAGGGGATGAAAAGTACGGCAATAAGGACTTTAATCAAGCTATGCGGAGTTTGGGAGGTCGGCGCCTGTTTTTGCATGCTAAAAGTCTACGATTCAAGCATCCCTTATCTAATGATTGGGTGGACGTCGAATCTCCTATCCCAGCGGATCTAAAAAAGTTACTAAGCAACTTAGTCTAACCGCACCAAGGAATTTATGATGGCTATGACAAAATTAGTTATTTTTGACTGGGATGGCACACTCTGTGACTCCGTTGCTCGTATTTCTAGCTGTATCCAGTTGGCTGCAGCTGAAAACCAGCTAAGTGTTCCCTCGCGGGAAAATGCAGCTAATATCATTGGTCTTGGCCTGCCCGAGGCGACTAATCAACTATTCCCTGGAATTGACGAGCAAAAGGCCGCGCTGTTCACGGCATCTTACTCAGCTCAGTTTCGCGCTCAAGACAGCGCTCCCTGCGAATTTTTCGATGGCGTGCTTGAAACTCTGTCTCAGCTAAGAGCCCAGGGTTGTCTTTTGGCTGTGGCGACAGGAAAGAGCAGGGCGGGACTTGATAGAGTGTTGTCAGCAATGAATATGAGTACTTTTTTTGATGGATCGCGCTGTGCTGACGAGACACTGTCTAAGCCAAACCCATTAATGATTAAAGAGCTACTCGCCGAGCTGTTGGTTAGCCCGGATGAGGCCGTTATGGTGGGTGATACTGAGTTTGATTTAGAGATGGCGCAGAACGCGGGTATCCGCGCAATAGCCATGACTTATGGAGCTCACTCGAAAAAGCGTCTTGCAGCTTTCGAGCCTATGGCGTGCCTTGATAATTTCACGAATATAGTTAATTACCTATAAATATCAGTTATATACCGTAATAACATCAAGTGAATTACTAGTTTACTTTCACCTTAAAGTTGGCCAGCAAAGAGCACAAATCTATTAGCGGTAGTCCTATCAATGAGCTAGGGTCTGAGCTTATGATGCTGGTGAACAGGCTAATACCCAGACCTTCAGCCTTAAAGCTTCCCGCGCAATCATAAGGTTCTTCTGTGCGGAGATAACCTTCTATCTCATCGTCGCTAAGTTGTCTAAAGATTACTTTAGTCGTATTCACGCAGCTGAAATGCTCGCAGTCGCCAGTTGATGTGTAGCGGACCATGGCGAGTCCACTGTGGAAAAAAACCTCATTTCCTGATTGCCGTTTAAGCTGCTGGACCGCAATATCATGGGTTCCTGGTTTATTAATAGGGTACCCGTTAAGGTCTGCGACCTGGTCCGCACCAATTACAATTGATCCATGATGTTTTTGGGCAATACAGTACGCCTTTTCTCGCGCTAGTCTCTCCGCTGTCTGGCGTGGTAACTCATTGCCCATGGCGCATTCCTCGACTTTGGGGTATTCAACCGAAAATGGCAGCATTAATCGCTGCAAGAGTGCAGCTTTATAAGATGATCCTGAGGCAAGAATTAGATTGGACATATTACCTTGTCTTATTAAGTAAAGTTTACAAGTGATTGATGGCTCGCATTGGCCTGATTTTTTGAGCGATGCAACATTCTAAACCCCTACATGACTTTAAAGTACTGAAATTACCCAATTTTCTTTGACAGGCCATAGTGTTGTGCCTATCATGCGCGGCTAAAAGAGATCGACCTTATTTTATGGCATTGCCAACGCACATTGACCCGCGAAAACTAGCCTTGCAAGGGTATCTCCTTGAAGGAGAGGTCAAAGCCGATAGTTTGCCTAGATTAGGTTCGTCTGTTTCGGCCATATGTTCATCCTTGATGGCGTCAGTTCAGTTTGAACTTGATGAGTCTAGAGCAAAAGTGGCACACGGTTCGGCAGATGTTTCAGTCGACGTGATTTGCCAGCGTTGTTTGGATACTGTGCAGATTGAGTTGCATGCAGATTTTGCTGTACAGGTCATCTGGTCTGAAGAGCATTTGCACAGGGTGGCTAGTAATTATGAACCTTGGTTAGTCGTTGATAGAATGGCTAGTCTGAGTGAATTGCTAGAAGATGAAATTTTATTGGCTCTACCATTAGTGAACTATCACAATGTGGGAGAGTGCACTGGAGACGCTTTTTTAGATGAAGCGGCTCCAGAACCAGATGGTACTATTGAAGATAGTCCGTTTAGTATTTTGGAGCAGTTGAAGCAAAAGCACTAACTGCAAAACTTTTTAATTAGGAGTAACTCATGGCTGTCCAGAAAAGTCGAAAAACACGTTCAAAGCGAGGCATGCGTCGTTCACATGATGCATTAACCGAAGCCACTGTATCTACTGATTCAGTAACTGGTGAAAGACACTTACGTCATCACGTGACTGCAGATGGATTTTACCGCGGTCAGAAAGTCGTAGAGTCAAACGCCGACTAGTTATTGTTTTGGCGAGTTCAGTAAGGGTTGCTGTAGATGCTATGGGTGGCGAGTTTGGCCCCCCTATTATTGTGTCTGCTCTAGTTGCTTGCCTTAAGAAAAATATGTCTGTTGAAGCGCTGATATATGGCGATGAGCGTGCAATTAATAAAGAGCTTGTCTCTCACGCTTCACCCGCTGTTCTTGGTAGAATTAAAGTTGTGCACTGCGCAGAGCATGTCAGTGACTTAGATAAGCCGTCCGCGGTGTTAAGGTCTAAAAGAGATTCCTCCATGGGATGTGCCGTGAAAGCGGTGGCTGACCAAGAGGCTGATGCGTGTATAAGCGCAGGCAACACTGGGGCGTTGATGGCTCTCGGGCTTTTTTCCCTCAAAACCCTTCCGGGCATCTCCCGTCCCGCAATTTGCACTACGTTCCCAACTGTCCGCGGCCGCACTTATGTACTTGATCTTGGCGCCAACCTTGAATGTTCCGCCAGCCAACTTCATCAGTTTGCAGTGCTGGCGAATTTCGCCGCTCAATTACTCGATAACAATACCAGCCCCAGCATACGAATTTTAAATGTCGGCGAGGAAAAAACCAAGGGTAGCGATCATTTGCATATCGCGGCTGATTTGCTTGAGAATGATACTGACCTAAACTATGAGGGTTTTGTAGAAGGTGACGGTATTTTTGAGGGCGTTGCTGACATTATTGTGTGTGATGGATTCAGTGGTAATATTGCTCTGAAGACCTCCGAAGGCTTCGCCAGCATGATTAAGTCGCTGCTGGAAGAATTATTTAGTAAGAGTTGGCTTGCGCGGATTGCTTTAAGCTTAATAAGCGGCTCTTTTAAGGATCTGAAGGTAAAGCTCGATCCTGCTCTGTATAATGGTGCTTATCTACTGGGCTTAAATGGGGTCGTGGTTAAAAGTCATGGACGTGCCTCCGTAAAGGCCTTTGGTCATGCCTTAGATGTTGCAATATCGGCCGCTGAACGAAATCTCCCCAAGGCATTGACGCCATTGTTAGAAACTAAACTTATCAATCGTAGCAAGGAGTAGCTTTAGCGTATGAAAAATAATTTAGCGTTCGTGTTCCCAGGTCAGGGTTCTCAGAAAGTAGGTATGCTTAAAGAGTTAGGTGATGCACACAGGATAGTTTTGGATACTTTCGCTGAGGCATCTGCTGTGCTTGAATATGACCTTTGGAAGCTGTCGCAAGAGGGGACTCAGGACGAGCTAAACCTCACGGAAAGAACGCAACCGTTGCTATTGACGTCGAGCGTGGCCATATGGCGCCTTTGGCAGGAAATGGAAGGGCCTTTGCCCGCTCAGGTCGCTGGCCACAGCTTAGGCGAGTGGTCTGCTCTGGTATGCGCAGGCGCTCTACAGTTTACGGACGCCGTGTCGATTGTTCGGGCTCGCGGGGCCTACATGCAGGAGGCCGTGCCGGTTGGCGTTGGCGCTATGGCGGCGATTATTGGCTTAGATGATCAGGCTATATGCTCCGTGTGCGCTGACTCTCAAAGTTATGGTGTTGTAGACGCTGTTAATTACAATGCACCAGGTCAGGTGGTTATTGCTGGTGAGGTCAAGGCTGTCGAGCAGGCGATGTTGCTGTGTAAAGCAGCTGGTGCTAAGCGTGCCTTGCCTCTACCTGTTAGCGCTCCTTTTCATACATCGCTAATGAAGCCGGCGGCTGAACGTCTCGCTGGACTGGTTGAGTCTACAGTCTTTACTGCGCCACTATTACCAGTTGTTCATAACGTCAATGGGCAAGTGGCTTCAGATGTCTCCTTGATCAAAAGTCTCATGCTTGAACAGATCTATAGTCCAGTAAGATGGGTTGACTGCGTTCTCACACTGAGAGAGCAAGGTGCGGAAAATCTTATTGAGTGCGGCCCGGGAAGAGTCTTAAATGGTCTTTCTAAACGGATTGATCGTGAGTTAAGATCTTTTGCTACGGATGATATCGATAGTCTTGAAAATGCGCTGGTCTCTTTAAAATAACTTATTTTGGGAACATTACATGAATGATCAATCTAAAGTAGCTCTTGTCACTGGTGCAAGTCGTGGTATTGGGGCGGCTATAGCCGAGACACTCGGGCTGGCCGGGTACACTGTGGTCGGTACGGCGACATCACAATCTGGCGCTGATACTATTTGCGAGCGTTTCAAATCTTCTGATATCAATGGCGCGGGAATGGTACTCAACGTGACTGATCTAGAGTCCATCAATAGTCTTCTTTCGGCAGTAATTGACAGGTTTGGTGCGCCGACTATTCTCATTAATAATGCAGGCATTACGAAAGATAACTTGCTGCTTAGAATGAAAGAAGAGGAATGGCTAGACGTGGTTAATACTAATTTAACCTCGGTATTTAGATTGTCAAAAGTCTGCGTCCGAGCAATGACTAAGGCACGGTGGGGCCGCATTGTGACGATTAGCTCGGTGGTTGGGTCCATGGGTAATGGGGGTCAGAGCAATTATTCTGCGACAAAGGCTGGCGTCGAGGGTTTTAGTCGTGCGCTTGCAAAGGAGCTTGGCTCGCGGAGTATTACTGTCAATTCAGTAGCACCAGGGTTTATTGAGACAGACATGACAAAAGAGCTGCCAGAGGCTAATAAAGCATCTATGCTTGAACAAATCCCGCTAGCGCGGCTTGGTGCTCCGAGCGAAATTGCGGCGGTGGTCAAGTTCTTAGTGAGTGATGCAGCAGGATATATTACGGGCGAAACGATCCACGTTAATGGCGGCATGTATATGGCCTGATTTATTTGATCTATGGATTAAAGATTTTTTTTCAGTAAGGTACTAGCAATTTAGTTTCTGTAGGGTAGAATGCCGGCTTAGATACAGCGAATGTCGCTTTTATGCCATAAGGCCTAGGAGCAAGCAAAGCACCAGATCCCTTACATGGAGTGGACCTACAATGAGTAATATAGAAGAACGCGTTATAAAGATGGTTGCAGAGCAATTGGGCGTTAAAGAAGAAGACGTGAATGTTACATCTTCCTTTGTAGAAGACTTGGGTGCTGACTCCCTGGACACGGTTGAGTTGATCATGGCGCTGGAAGAAGAGTTCGATGCTGAGATCCCTGATGAAGAAGCAGAGAAAATTGCTACGGTAAATGACGCAATTAGCTACATCAACGCGAACAGCTAAAGTTACAGTTGTTAAAGACCGTCCTTATAGGGCGGTTTTTTTTTGCCTCAAAGTTCTGTTTAATAGACCTATGCAAAATGATGACGAATTATCAATGAACACTCTTGTTGGCGAAGGAGGTGAGAATGAACTCCATATCCCTTGCTCTGACCGCGGACTAGCCTATGGCCATGGTGTCTTTGAGTCCATGCTTGTCAGTAATGGTCTAATCCTGCTTGAAGATCGCCATTTAGATCGTTTAATGGTCGGTGCTCAAAGTTTGGGTATAGTGGTCATTCGAGCAAAGATAGCGTCCTCCCTTCATAAGTTTTTAGGAGAACTGAAACTTAACAATAGTACTAACTGCGTCGTGAAGGTCATTCTTACAGCTGGTAGTGGCGGTAGGGGGTATAAAAACCCTGATACGATGAATCCACGCTTGATTATCACGCATGCACCGCTACCTAGTGATCGTGCTGAGCAAAAAGTGTTAGGGATTAATCTGTGGCGATGTAACACCCAATTATCAATTAACCCAAAGCTTGCCGGCATAAAGCATTTAAATCGACTAGAGCAGGTTCTTGCTCGTAACGAGCCGCACCGTTCAGACTGTGTAGATGGTTTGATGTTTGATTATTCAGGTTGCTTAATCGAAACTACCGCTGCAAATGTGTTTTTGAAAACGCCTTCACATGGGTGGGTTACTCCAAGCATAGTGACAGCCGGAGTCGCAGGGGTTATGCGGTCGATATTGATCGATATAGTCTTCCCCCAGTTAAACATTCCACTAGCGGTAAAAACTATTCAAGAGATTGTTCTAGCCGATACCAATGAGATATTTATTTGCAATTCAATCAGAGGTTTATTGCCAGTGACGGGTGTAGCAGACAGAGATGGTGTTATGACTAACTACCCCATAGGCGATACAACACGTGATCTACAGGCGATGCTTGGCAGACTTTATACGTGCTTCCAGTGAATAGACTCATTTTTCGTGTGAGTATATCTATGCTTTTCATCATATTGTTGGCTGGTGGTTGGCTTTATTATTTTATTGCCCAGCATATGGATGATCCCGCTAACTTAACTACGTCAAATCAAGAAAGTGTAATTTGGACAATAGCCAAGGGGAGTAACCTAAGCCACGTTAACCGGCAGTTGTTTTCTGAGGGTATTATCGGTAACGCGAGAATTATGTCGGCTTATGCCACGTTTTTAGGTCAAACGGAGATCCAAGCTGGAGACTATTGGATAACCGAAGATGATACCGCTAGATCTCTTTTATTAAAATTTAACCTCGGCAAGGTGGTTCGGCGGAGTATTACCTTTCCTGAAGGATGGTCTTTTAAAAAGTGGATGTCACATCTCTCTGGTGTTGAGCAATTTAAGAGTACTGTTAGCGATGATTATTCTCAGATACTTTCAATGGCACAAGTGGACGTCGCGAATCCAGAGGGTTGGTTATTTCCCGATACATATAGCTATACGTCTACCGATTCTATTGTTGATATCTTAAAACAAGCACATATTAAAATGCAGCAGACTCTGGCCACAGAGTGGCAAGCGCGACAGTTGGATCTGCCCTATAAGACCCCTTATGAGGCGCTCATAATGGCCTCTATCGTCGAGAAAGAAACAGGATTAATTAGTGAGCGGGGTCAAATAGCGGGTGTTTTCGTGCGCCGACTTAAAAAAGGTATGCGCCTTCAAACCGATCCGACAGTGATTTATGGTATGGGTGACCAATACCTCGGTAATATTAGACGCCGTGATCTACAGGAATATACACCCTATAACACCTATAGAGTGGATGGTTTGCCACCAACGCCCATCGCGATGCCAAGTGCAGGTGCAATTCGTGCTGCACTTCACCCCGAGGAGGGTTCTAGCCTATACTTCGTAGCCAGAGGCGATGGCGGGCATTACTTTTCAGATACGTTAGAAGAACATAACAAAGCAGTGCGTAAGTATCAGATTGACCATCGGAAAAAAGAATACCAGTCTTCACCCCAATAACTCAGATCAAAAGTAGGTATTAAATGCACGGTAAGTTCATCACAATTGAGGGCACTGAAGGCGTTGGTAAAACAACCAATATTGAGTTCATCCAAGCATGGTTAAACCAACAGAATGTCGATTTTGTAACGACACGCGAACCTGGAGGGACACCTCTGGCAGAGCAGATTCGTGAGTTGCTGCTGACACCGCGTGATGAAAGGGTTTGTAACTCAGCTGAGCTATTATTAATGTTTGCCGGCAGAGCGCAGCATTTAGATCAAGTAATAGTCCCTGCCATTCAGTCAGGTCGGTGGGTGGTCTGTGACCGGTTTACGGATGCAACCTACGCCTATCAGGGTTTTGGGCGAGGCATGGATAATGCGTTGATTGCCCACCTAGAGACGCTAGTGCAAGCGGACCTTAGACCCAATTTGACCTTGATCCTAGATATTCCGGTGGAGATTGGTCTTAAACGGGCAAGTCAGCGCAGTACACCTGATCGCTTTGAACGAGAGCAAACTGAATTTTTTGAGCGAGTACGACAAGGCTATTTGAG
>Ga0206130_10004847_pt1 | contig 16309 bp, 14 predicted proteins | sample Helgoland_Spring_9_FD_148637 | JGI IMG/M metagenome (GOLD analysis project Ga0206130, IMG submission 148637) | Pelagic subsurface seawater microbial communities from Kabeltonne, Helgoland, North Sea - Helgoland_Spring_Bloom_20160512_1 | ecosystem: Environmental > Aquatic > Marine > Epipelagic ... | reverse complement strand
AAGTTTCAGAACGACGCGTTTCAAGTAAAGTAAGGAGCGAGGCTTCCAAGTCTCGTTCCAACTCTTTAGCGCGCGCCACATATGCTTCGTTTTCACCAGAGGCTATATCTGGGTCCCAAACCTGCGCAAGCTCGCGGATCGCGTGACGGTCATGCGCATAGAAAGTTTTCTCTGCTTCAGCAGCTTCAAACTCTGACAAACCAATATTCTCTAAAACGTAGCGACCTGCGCGCAGTGAGCTGTCAAACATCTCGCGCACAATGTCGTCCGCACCCGCTTGATAGAGCCGGAAAACATCACTGCGATCGCCTGCGCGCGCAATGATGTGCAGATCGGGCCGTTCTTTGCGCGCATACCGCACCATTTTTAGCGCGGCATCGCGGTCATCAAGCGCGATGACCAACACGCGCGCGTCCGCCAAACCTGCGGCGCGCAAGACATCAGGGCGGGTCGGGTCCCCGTAAAACCCTTTAAATCCAAAGCGGCGCATCAGCTCAATCGTTTTGAGATCATGATCGAGAACAACGGTTTTGAATCCAGCAGACCCGACCAAACGGTTCACAATCTGCCCAAAACGACCAACACCAGCGATGATTACAAGGCCTTCTTCATTCACCACATCATGTTGAATGTCCTGTAAATCGGTGCCGATGCGTTTGCCGATCACTTCCATCAAAATGAACAGTAGCGGTGTGATCAGCATCGAAAGCGCGATGATAAGTAAAATACGTTCGGACAAGCCAATGGGGATGACGTTCTGCGCCACGGAAAACGCGGTCAGGATGAAGCCAAACTCACCCGCTTGTGCAAGACCAAGGGTGAACAGCCAACGATCGCTGCCATAAAGTTTGAAGATATGCGAGAGCGCATAAAGCACCAAACCTTTGACAAGGATCACCGCCAAAGTGGCCCCAAGGATCGCAGCGGGATCACGTTCAAGCACCGCAAAATTGATGCCCGCACCGACAGTGATGAAAAATAAACCCAGCAAAAGACCTTTGAAGGGTTCGATATCCGTCTCAAGCTCGTGGCGAAATTCAGAATTGGCAAGGACAACTCCGGCCAAAAATGCCCCCAAAGCAGGGGACAGGCCAACGAGCAGCATCAAGAACGAAATGCCGACAACAATAAGCAAAGCGAGCGCGGTAAACATCTCGCGCAGATGGCTTGCATGGATGAAACGAAACACGGGGCGGGCAAGATAAACGCCTGCGAGAATGATTGCGCCGATTACAGCCAATGTGACAAGGGTCACGCCCCAACCGGGCAGGTCGGCGACAAGACTAAGATTAATATGATCCGAGGCGTGCGCGTCGTTTGCATGGCGTTCGATCGAGCCGTCAGGATTAAGCGACAGCGCCTTGGGCAAGGCAAGCAGCGGCAAAAGAGCCAGCATTGGAATGACGGCGATATCCTGTGTCAACAAAACCGAAAATGTCGAGCGCCCACCAGCCGTACGCATCAGCCCTTTTTCGGACAGCGTTTGCAGCACAATCGCAGTAGAAGAGAGTGCAAAGATCAAGCCGACGGCCAACGCAACCGACCAATAAAACCCGAATGCCATGGCACCACCCATGATCGCTACCGTCGTGAGCACAATTTGCAAGCCACCCAGTCCGATTAAGCGATGTCGCATATCCCAAAGCGCGCGGGGCTCAAGTTCCAAACCAATCAAGAAGAGCATCATCACGACGCCAAATTCGGCAAAGTGTTGCAGGTCTTTCGTCTCTGCTCCGACGAGCCCTAAAAGTGGGCCGATCAATATGCCTGCGGCGAGATAGCCCAGCACCGAGCCAAGCCCCAAGCGCGCAGCCACAGGCACCGCGATGACCGCAGCCCCGAGATAGATAGACGCAGAGAAGAGAAAACCTTCCATTCAAGTTCCTTTACGTTTGACGCGCTCAGGTCGGAAGTGGCGCGTCCTGTTTTAATTGATCCATCACAATCTGGCTTTGAACCCTTGCCACAGTTGGATGCGGCAAGATCACATCATGGATCAGCACGTTCAACGCCGCCAAATCCGCGCAGTAGACCCGCAATAGGTAATCTGCGTCACCTGTGAGGGTCCAAACACTTGTAATTTCGGGTCTTAGCTCGATCATGCGCGCAAAATTACGGGCTTGTTCTGGGCCGTGGGTCGCCAAATGAACTTGCACAAACGCTTGAACATTCAACCCTATGCGCGCAGCATCTACATGGGCGCGATAGGTTTTGATATAACCTTCGGCTTCAAGCTTTTGACGCCTGCGACCTGCTTGGCTCGCGGACATATTGAGCCGCTCGCTTAAATCTTGCGCAGTCAGGTGGGCGTTTTCTTGCAAAGCAGCAAGAAGGTTTTTGTCAATTTGATCCAGCATGCGGGATTTTTGCGATTTTTACAGAATTCATGCGTATTCTTAACATCTAATTGTAACAATGCGATGACAAATGCGGAAAATCCGTATGCTAATGCGCTTATAGTGTCAAAAACCGCTAAGTTTGCACAAGGATAAGAGATATGGGCCCGTTTCCACATGACGCTGAGCGCGCAACGATTAGCGACGAGAACCCTGCTGGAACCGATGGTTTCGAGTTTGTTGAGTTTGCCCATCCCGATCCACAGGAGCTGCGTAACCTGTTTGCCAAGATGGGCTACGCGCATACCGCGACCCATAAACGAAAAGCCATCGAGCTTTGGCAGCAAGGTGACATCACCTATATTCTGAACGCTGAATCCAACAGTTTTGCGGCGCGTTTCATTGAAGATCACGGCCCGTGCGCCCCTTCTATGGGCTGGCGCGTTGTGAACGCGCAGCATGCTTTTGAGCACGCCGTTGCGAAAGGCGCAGAACCTTATGTCGGTGATGACAAAACACTGGATGTGCCTGCAATTGTTGGGATTGGCGGTTCCCTCATCTATTTCGTCGAAAACTACTGGGCAACGTCCCCTTACAACGAAGAGTTCGACTGGATCGCGAAAGCCAATCCCGAGGGTGTCGGCTTTCACTACCTCGATCATCTCACACACAATGTGTTTAAAGGGAATATGGACAAATGGTTCGCCTTTTATGGCGATCTGTTCAGTTTTCGCGAAATCCGGTTCTTTGATATCGAAGGCAAGTTCTCAGGGTTGCTCAGTCGTGCGCTCACTTCTCCTTGTGGGCGCATTCGTATTCCCATCAACGAAGATCGTGGTGAAACCGGCCAGATCGTGGCATATCTCAAGAAGTATAAAGGCGAGGGGATTCAGCATATCGCCGTCGGTGCCAAAGATATTTACGACGCAACGGATGAAATTGCGTCGCGGGGTATCAAATTCATGCCAGGGCCGCCGGATGCCTATTACGATCTTAGCAAAACACGCGTTGCGGACCACGATGAGCCGCTGGAACGGATGAAAAAGCACGGCATTTTGATTGACGGCGAAGGGGTTGTTAATGGTGGCGAGACACGCATCTTGTTGCAAATTTTTTCAAAAACTGTGATCGGCCCGATCTTTTTCGAGTTTATCGAGCGCAAAGGTGATGACGGTTTTGGCGAAGGTAATTTCAAAGCGCTGTTTGAATCAATCGAGCAAGAACAGATTGATAGCGGGGAACTTGGCGGTGCGAGTTAACTAGCCTTTGGGCATGCGAAGCGTCACGTTGCGACCGCGTTTAGTATAGATCAACTGACCTTCACCAATCGCGGAGACGCGGCCGCCATCTACACGATCCCCGACCTTAACCTTTTTGTAACGCCCGCTGGACAGCCGCACCAAAGCGCGACGACTTGAGGGTTTTCCATACACGCCGATCAAGTTCACGCGGCTGAGATTGATCGCGTTGCGCACAGTGGCGTTTTTCGCAACAGAGGCGCTGGATGGGATGCTCGGCTTTACAGTGCGCGGGGCAACAGCGGCGACTTGCGTTGCTTGCGGTTCTTCTTGCGCGCTTTGACGTTCGGCTTGTTTCTGGGCAAGTGCAACAACGCGCGCAAAATTGCGTGGGCGCGGTGCAGGTTTGCGCGACGCGGCAACGGCCAGACGTGTTGCCGGTGTTTGCGCAGCTTCTGCTTCTTCAACTTCTTTTTCGACCCGCGGTCGCAGCTTTGGGCGAATTTTTGCAAGCTCAGCGCGTGACACGCCGCCGAGTTGCGTACGCTCGGTATCTTCGACTAGCGTCTCTGGCCGCGTTTTAGGGCGCAGGGACGCTACTGTTCCATTGTCCAGCGCTTCTGGCTCTTCGGTGGTGTCAGGGGCCAATGCCGCGTTGCGAAGGCGCTCTGGAATTGCTGGGGGTACGCGCGCGGGACGCCCCAGAAATACCAAAGCACCCTCAGGCGTCGCCGCGCCGTCAGGTGTCGCAACAACAAGCCCGTTTTGATCAAATGCAAAATCGGAATTGGCAGGTGCAGGCGCTGCCGCAATGGCGGGCAAAACGTCCCGCGGTTGCCTCAAAGGCTCCATCGCGAAAGCATCTTGGCCCGTGATACGCGCATCGATCGAGGCCGTGTACACATCCTCAAGCGAGATCTTTGGTGGCAAGAGCGGCATTTCGGGGGTGGCCAGCCAAATACCAGTTGCGGCATATGTGGCTTCCGCTTCCTCAGGAGAAATGACAGCAGGCGCCGGTTCGGGCGCGACTTGCGTCAAACCGTCCTGTGCAAGGGGCAAGTCATCCGCCAAAATGTCGTTCTCGCCCGTATCCAAAGAGGCGAGTTCGATCAATTCTTCGGCACTGGGTTCGACGGATGCGTCAGGGTTTGGCAGCTCCGCAATCGCTTTGTCTCGGTCTGATCCACCGAAGAAACGCGCCAACCCGTCATCTAGAAAAACAGACGCCCAAGCGGCAACGCTGACAAGGAACAATAGCAAGATAGCGGTTAGGATCAGACCCAGAAAACGCGGCTTGCCACCAATCGCGATTGGCTCCTTCTTCTTTTTCGGCTTTCGTGCGCCGAACACGGTCATACGTTGCTTTTCGTCTTCGACGGATGCTTCGGCGGCAACAACTTGCGGCTCTGGGACAGGTGCCGCTTTTGTTTCGGCCTTTTTAGCACGTTTTGCCATCAAGCCGCGTGCGCCAGCTAGGGCGGCACCGCCAGCCGTTCCAGCAAGCGCGAAGGCTTTTGCCGCTGCTTTCGCACCGTTTTCTTTGAGAGCGTTAGGCGCTTTTTCCAAAGGTTCGACAGGTGGCGTGCTCGGCGCTCTTAGATCAGCAATGGGTGAGCCATCCGCAGCGCCGTGCATGGCTGCACCACCGCGAGGAGCCGCCGCAAAGCTTGCAGGCATCGGTGGGATGTCATCGTCAAACGCGCTGTCATCAAAGGCCGCGCCAGGACGAAGGCCGCCGAGTTTGCTATCAAGCGCTGTTTCATCGAGGGCCGCGTCAGACACCCCTGTAATCTGTGGTGTTGGTCCTGTGGGAGCCGCCGTGGCGCGAGTCGGCGCAGGCGCTTTCGGGGCTGGCGTCAGATCTACACCGCGTTCAGCGCCCCCAAGTTGCGGAGAGGCTTCTGCTGGCGTCGGATCAGTTGTCGCAATAGAAGGTTCGCGCACAGGAATAGGGAGCACTGGCTCGGTTTCAGGCGTACGGCGGCGTGATGAAAACCCTGCGACTGGGATATTCAACTCTTCCGGTATTTCCTCAACAGGATCCGGTTCTTTGACAACGGCGACAGCTTCGCCCGTCGCAATTGCGGGCTGTACATCCGCCTCAAGCGCCATGATGCCTTTCGATCGCGCTAATGCGCTCAATCCAAAGGTCGGCTCTTTCGGAAAATTCCCTTGCGTCGGAGCCGCGACAAATCCCATTGGTTCAAACCCATGCTCGGTCGCGAAGTTTTCTGCCTCTTGCAGGGTTTCTTTTGCAACAGCCGCGATATGAACGCTGCCATTCTCATTGGCGAAATCAAATTCGAGATCATCGACGGGGTAGGGCGTCGCACCATCAAGGGCTTTCAGGACGGCAGCCTGTAGCGCGTCCTTATCCAAGCCAACGGCGTCAACCGTTAGGTATTTAATCTGGTCATCGGGGATGATCAATTTGGTTTGAACAGGACCACTGCCAAGCGCCAGGGCTTTGTCGCGCAAAGCCGCCAATTCGCTCGTGAGATCAGCAGAACTAATGTCGACATCACCCACACGGCCCCATCCAGCAGCTTGCCGCTGCAAGAGTTGTATACCGCTGAACGAAAGCGACAATGCAAAATTCGGTCTCATACTTGTATTTTAGTCTCCCCAAACGCGCAATGGGAGTCGGTACGCGATTATGTGTTGAGTATAGCAGTTTCTTGCCGAAAGGAAAAAGTCCTGCCTGAGAGAAGTTTAAGCTACGTTTCGCCTATCTTCATGGCGTGGATTTTTGCCAAGGATCGCACCAGTGCTTGCGTCTAAACCCTATCGCTTGGCACAGTGAGCTGAGTTCATTTGGTTTTAAAGTTTACGAAAGGTATTACGATGTCCTTAAAAAATTGGGTTTTTTCGACCTTTTTTGCAATTAGTGCAGTTCTCGCCTTGCCACTTCATGCTCAGACGCTTGGCGTGGCTAGGTCCGTAACCGTGATCGGATCCGGTCAAATCAGTGCGCCGCCGGATAAAGCTGTCATTACGTTGGGCGCACGCCATACTGCGAAAAGCGCGGCAGATGCACTGGCTCAGACAAGTGTCGCAGTGGCAGCGATTCTCTCTCGTATGGAGGAAATGGGGGTCGAAAAGCGCGATATGCAGACCTCGTCGCTGAACCTGAACCCGGTCTGGCGACAAGGGCAGCGCTATGACGATGAGGGCATGACGCTTGCTCCAATCGGGTTTGAAGCGTCCAATACGGTCACTGTCACGTTGCTCGATTTAGACAGCCTGGGCGCGGTGCTCGACAGTGTTGCACGCGATGGTGCGAATTCATTTTCCGGCTTCCGATTTGGTTTGATTGACCCGCAGCCTGTGCAAGATCGCGCCCGCGAAACGGCAGTTCAGGATGCGCGTCGAAAGGCGGAACTCTACGCGCGCGCGGCGGGTGTTTCGCTTGGCGATGTCGTGCTGATCACCGAAGAACTTGGCGGTGGCACAAGCATACAGGCTCCCATGATGGAAATGTCAGCTGCGCGCTCTGGCGCGGTTCCGATTGCACAAGGCGAAGTGTCGCAAAGTGCGCGGGTTAAGATCATCTTTCAATTGACTGACTAAACAAAAGAAAAGGCCCGAAGGAATGCCTCGGGCCTTACGAATTGCTCAGGCTGCAGCCCTTTACGCAGAGGCGGTCTTGATGGCCTGATCCAAGTCCGCGATCAGGTCTTCAGCATTCTCAATCCCGATGGAAATACGCACGACATTCGGACCCGCTCCTGCCGCTTCTTGCTGCTCCGGCGAAAGCTGACGGTGGGTTGTCGATGCCGAGTGGATCACCAGCGAGCGAGTGTCACCCAAATTGGCCACGTGGCTGAAGATCTCAAGGCTGTTCACCAGTTTGATGCAACCTTCATAGCCGGCCTTCAGCGCAAATGTGAACAAGCCGCCAGCACCTTTTGGGCAGATCTTTTCGACACGATGGTTATAGGGCGATGATTCCAGGCCAGCATATGTAACATACTCAACATGCTCGTTTTTCTCCAGCCAACTTGCAACCGTTTGCGCGTTCTCTACGTGGCGCTGCATCCGCAAAGAGAGCGTTTCGACGCCCATCAACGTGTAGTGCGCAGCTTGTGGGTTCATTGTCATGCCAAGGTCGCGCAGACCGATGGCGATGCCGTGGAACGTGTAGGCTAAAGGACCAAAAGTTTCAGCGAACTTGAGGCCGTGATAGGCTGGCTCTGGCGCGCTGAGGGACGGAAATTTGTCCGACGCTGTCCAGTCAAACTTGCCGCTGTCCACAACACACCCACCTGTGACCGTGCCGTTACCTGTGAGGTATTTCGTTGTGGAATGAACAACCAGCGTCGCGCCATGCTCGATCGGGCGGCACAGGTAGGGCGTGGCGGATGTGTTGTCCACGATCAACGGGATGCCTGCGGCGTCAGAAATCGCAGAGATCGCATCGAGATCGGTGATGTAACCGCCAGGGTTGGCAATCGCTTCGCAAAAGACCGCGCGCGTGTTGTCGTCGATGGCTGCTTTCACCGCGTCTTCATCGTCGAAATCTACGAACTTCGCTTCCCATCCGAAACGTTTGATCGTTTGGCTGAATTGCGTGATTGTGCCGCCATACAGACGAGTGGACGCCACAACATTCATGCCCGGCTGCATCAGTGGGAACAACGCCATGATCTGTGCCGCGTGACCGGACGAGCAGCAAACAGCGCCGACACCACCCTCTAATGTGGCGATGCGTTCTTGCAGAACGGCGACTGTGGGGTTCGTCAAACGCGAATAGATGTAGCCGACTTCTTGCAGGTTAAAGAGGGCGGCTGCATGCTCGGCGTCGCGAAAGACGTAAGCCGTTGTCTGATAAATCGGCGTGTTGCGGGCACCTGTTGTTGGATCAGGGCGTGCGCCTGCGTGGATTTGCAGTGTATCAAAGCCGTAGCTTGGTCCGTCGGTCATGGGAATTCCTCACATTGAAAAGAGCGTTGGGCATAGGTCTAGGCCAATGTTGCAAAGCTCACAACATCAAGGCTGTGATTTGGAACAAGCGTTTTGAAAATCTGCAGTGTTGCGAAACAAATGTTTCTCAGTGGCTCAACGCATCCAGAAGTTATTTTTCTTGATCCTGTTGCGAATAGCTTGCTCTTTGCGCGGCATATCATCTTGGTCAAACAGGTCGCGAACTTTGTGACCACGCCCTTGGTAAACCATGCGCTTGATCACGTCAGAACCTTTGAGCACTTTTTTGATCTTGTTTGGTGCTGTGACGTCTTCGAGCACTTCAATGACACGGTCGCTTTCGCGCGCATAAAGCAGGGGCAGCATGCGGTAATGACAGCTTATCTCTCCATCGAGCAATCCGCGCGGTAGCGTGTGTTTGCCGCCGCCAAAGCTGTGAATCACGAGCGGCAAAGCAACTTGATCCAGCCAAGGATCCATCACTTGGCAAACCAATTCAGGTGGCGCGTCATCGCGGATGGCTTTGGCGTAGTCCAAGAAACGCGTGCCGAATTGCTGTGGGCATTTGTAAAAGAAATAGCCCGCATTGTAGTAAGGGTAGCGGCGCCAGTATTCATCTGGATGGTTCAGATCGAGCGCACTTGCAAAATCCAGATCGAACTTGTCGTAGAGTGATTTCCATGTGGCGCCGTAGCCGGGTCCGTAAAGTTCTAACTGTGGCCAAGTATTTTCACGTCTTAGCGACGCAGAAGGGCGCTCAAAATCAAAGGGCACGTCGCTCAGATTGCCTGTGATCAAAGTGTCCGTATCAAAGAAGACAAAATTCTCGTCTTTTGGCATTGCCGCGAGGGCTTCGATCTTGTTGCCGTAAGGATAGGTTTGCCCAAACACGCGGTTCTCGAATTGGATGAACTCGCCACCCAGTTCGATCAAAAGATCACGCAAATCCCCGTTTGGCAGGCGAGGATCGCGTTTCCAAAGAGGGCCCGGCATGGGTTCGGCAAGATATAGTTTGCCCGCGAAGTCAGGGTTGGTTTGGCGTAGGCTGGCTGCGAAAAGGGCGGCTTCATAGGCTAAACGGCCGTCCTGAACGAGGATAACGATGTTAAAAATGCTGTTTTTCGCGCTTTTCTTGACCATGCTCGCCCTAACTGCCCCATCTCTGTCGTGGGTTTCGCGGACCCTACGCGGACAAATCCTAGATTTCCAGAAGCGGATGCGGCAGGATTGAAAGAATTGTTTAGGTTTTGATTTTGGGAGACAGAATATGAAGACGCCATTTTTGATATTGGCCGCTTTTTTGTTGGTAAACGCTGCACATGCGCAAAGCGGTTTTGGATCAGCAGACGTGAGCAGTGGTGAGGGTGAAATCGGCGCGGATAGTTTTGATGTGAGTGATATGACGCCAGACGATCAAACGCCAACTGGCAAGTTTACAACGGCTGCCGAGGTTGGCCCGATCTTGCAAATGACTAAAGGCAACTGGGCCGCGGTGCGTGAATATGATGGACAAGACTTGGTGTATTGGAGCCACATCTTTAGTTGGCGTTGTGGTCTGAAAGGGGCGAAATATTCGATCAACGATGCGCCCTTGCAGGATTTGCCGATGCCGGAGTGTCACATGAAATATCAACAGCCCAACTCGATCCTGAATGACGAGGCTCTGATGACCTTCCATCGCCATGAATTAGGCAGCGTCAAATCTGTGCGCATTGATGTGTTGCTCGATAATCTGACGACGCAGTCGGTGACGCTTTTGCGTGAGAATATCTTGATCCCCTAGGGGTACGTTTGAAAGGCGGGCAGGTAGGGGGCCAGCCCCCGTCGGCAAAGCCGATTCCCCCGAAGTTTATTTATAAAAGTGAAGGGGCCGCGCGCAAGTTGTTTGAGCGCGCGGGCCTGATGTTAAACAGAACGTGTGATGCCGCCATCAACGCGGATATTCTGACCCGTGATATAGGCCCCACCATCAGACGCAAGGAACGCAACAACGCTCGCGATCTCAGTCAGTGAATTGCCATAGCGCCCCATAGGGATCAGCGCGCGGAATTCATCCTTTTCAGGCAGGCTATCGATGAAGCCGGGCAGCACGTTGTTCATTCGCACATTTTCGGCGGCATATTTATCTGCGAACAACTTGCTGAATGCTGCAAGCCCTGCGCGCATCACACCAGATGTCGGGAACACGGCATTTGGTTCAAATGCGTCAAAGTTAGAGATGTTAATAATCGCGCCACCACCTTGTTTCAGCATTATGGGCGTCACCAAACGCGAGGCGCACACGGCGTTGAGGAAATAGACCTCCATCCCCTCATGTCAATCCGCGTCGGTAAGTTCCAAAACGGGCGCGCGCGGACCGTGACCTGCGGAGTTTACCAATACATCAACGCGGCCCCAGTGATCCATTGCGGCATCGACGAGTTTTTGAATGTCGCCCTCGGATTTGTTCGTGCCAGTGATACCAACACCGCCAAGTTCTTTGGCCAGCGCTTCGCCTTTGCCAGAAGAGGACAGGATGCCGACTTTGAAGCCATCAGCTGCCAAAGCACGCGCGCTATCTGCGCCCATGCCAGAGCCGCCAGCGGTGATCAGTGCTACTTTTACATCAGACATTTTGAAGTCTCCCGATTAGGTTTTCTTAGTATCGTCAACGATATCCATGGTCGCCATGCCACTATTGCCAAGTGCTACGCTCGCGAAGGGACCGCCGTGGCACATATCGCCCACGTCTTGCGGATTGGCGGGTTCCGCATTGGCAAGAATGTCGGCTGCAAACTGTTCTGCGTTGTCTTTGGGGCGATAGCCGAGGAAGTTGACTTGGCTGTTGTCCACAGGTGCGCGGTCGTTATCCGAGACACCATATACAACTGAAAACCCGACAGTCGGGCTATCAATGCAGCGGGTTACAAGCTGGATAAGGTCATCATATGACAGCCAAGAGCCAAGCGCGCGCGGGCTGGTGACTTGCGCGCAAGAGAGAATACGCATGTGCACGCTTTCCAGACCGTGTTTGTCCCAATAGAGCGAGCCAAGATCTTCGGCAAAACATTTGGCCAGACCGTAGAACGTATCGGGGCGGTGGGCGACGTTGGTGTCGATGAAGTCGCTTTTGGGGTGCATGCCAACCGCGTGGATAGAGCTGCCATAGATCACGCGCTTGAGGCCAAGGCGATGTGATGCTTCCCAAACGTTATAAGCGCCGACAAAGTTTGGGCCGAGCAGTTTCTCGAACGGACCTTCATCCGCAAAGGCCCCCATATGCACGACCATATCCGCGCCATCCAGCACGCGCATCATGTCGTCCATGCTGGCCAGATCGCCCCTCATATAGCTCTCACCCGCGTAGAGCGTGCCGATGTCATCCGCGATATCAGTAGAGACCAACTCATCGCAAAGCTGCGTCAGTGGTTCGCGCAAGTAAGAGCCAAGCCGACCAGCGGCCCCCGTAAGTACAAGTTTTTTCATCGCTTTTGACCTTTATGCCAAGGTGAGTTTGCTTACCGCAGCACCCAGTCGATCCATCGCAGTGGATAAAACGTCCATGGAAGCCGCAGTTGAGATACGAAAGAATGGGGACAGCTCGTAAGCGCTGCCCGGAACGTCGGCGATGCCTGCCGCGCTTAGAATATAGGCGGTGATTTCTGCATCATTGCTGAGAATTTCCCCGCTTGGTGTTTTAGCACCGATGAGAGCGGCGCAGCCTATAAAGCCGTAGAACGCACCACCAGGCGGATCGAGCGTGAGACCATCGATCAGGGCGATCCGATCCACCACCAGATTGCGCCGTTCTTCAAAGGCCGCGCAAAACCGGCGCACGTCATCTTGCGGACCGCTCAACGCAGCGGCAGCAGCGGCCTGCGCAATCGCGCAAGCACCAGAGCATATCTGGCTTTGCACCTTGGTCATCGCGGCGATCAAGGGTTGCGGACCCGCGCTGTAGCCAATGCGCCAACCTGTCATGGCATAGGCCTTGGAGACGCCGTTTACAGTTAGTGTGCGGTTCTTCAGATTAGGATTTACCGCTGCGAAGGACTGGAATTTGCGGCCATCGAAAAGGATATGTTCGTAGATTTCATCTGACAGGATCAACACATCGGGATGCTTCGCCAAGACCGCCCCAAGCGCGCGCAGATCAGCGTCTGAATAGACAGCCCCCGCAGGATTAGAAGGCAAGTTCAGCATGATCCAACGTGTCCTAGGCGTGATCGCAGCCTCCAACGCGTCGGGGGTCAGACGAAATCCATCGCTTGCCGGGCAAGGCAGGGTGACGGAAGTACCGCCAAGGATCAAAACGATATCTTTGTATTGGCCAAAGTAGGGGCGCAGAGCAGGACTTCGTCACCATCCTCTAGCGTCGCCATCATCGCGTTGAACAAAACCTGCTTGGCCCCGTTGGAAACGATCACTTCGTTTGGTGCATAACTCAACCCGTTCTCGCGGGCGAATTTATCAACGATTGCTTGTTTCAGCGCCTTGGTGCCATCTGTCGGTGGATAGCGCGTCTCGCCGTTCAACGCGGCCTGATGTGCGGCCTCGATAATATGCGCGGGCGTGTCGAAATCAGGCTCACCAAGGCCGAGGTCAATCACATCTTCACCTGCCGCAATCGCCGCTTTGGCCGCTTGCGACACCCAAGCAGAAGCTGAGGGTTTTACTTGCGCAAGTCTGGACGCCGCAAATTTCATTTGAGCGCGTCTTTTACAGTGGCGAGTGCTGCATCAGAAGCTTTGGCAAGCAACATCGTGTCGGTGGCACAAGCAACAAACGTAAAACCGTCATTGAGCAGATCAGCCGCGAATGTGGTGTCATTTACGAGCGTGCCAACAGGAACGCCTTTGTCTATCAGCGCTTTTGCGGCGGGCTTGATGAAATCCCAAACATCTTTGTGCAAAGGTTGCCCAACTAGGCCAATGTCGGCTGCAATATCTGCGGGGCCAAAGAAAATGCCGCTCACACCATCGACGGTTCCAATCTCAACCGCAAGCTTGATCGCGGCTGCGGTTTCGAGTTGTAGAATGACTGTGGTTTCGTCCTCAATACGGGCCACGTAATCCTTGACGCGGCCAAATTTTGTAGCGCGCGTTCCGCCGGAAAAGCCACGAATGCCGTTTGGCGGATACCGCGTTGCGGCAACCGCCTGCTTCGCTTCCTCAACGCTTTGGATCATCGGAAACAAAAGCCCCTCGACTCCCATATCGAGCAAGCGTTTGACGATCACAGGTTCATTCCACTCAGGACGCACAATCGCGGTGGTTTCGCTAGGCGCAAACGCCTGCAATTGGCCGAGAACACTAAAATAATCGTTTGGCGAATGTTCCATATCCACAAGCGCCCAGTCAAAGCCTGAATGTGCTGTCACTTCGGCTGCGAAATTATTTGCGAGAGAGACCCACAAACCGATCTGTTTGTCTTGCGCCTTCAAGGCTTTCGTAAAGGGATTAGACGCCAGTTTCATTAGATAATCGCCTTTTCAATGATCGGTTTGTTCAATTCGATACGCTCATAGTTAAACGGGCTCATGTCGAGGGTTTTGTAGTGCCCATGCACCATGAGTTCCGCCGTGCCGCGCCCCATGGCAGGGCTTTGCTGAAGCCCGTGACCCGAGAAGCCATTGAGGAAAAAGAAGTTTTCAACCGTCGTATGCGGCCCTAAAATCGCGTTGTGATCGAAGGTGTTATAGGCGTAATGCTCACCCCATTCCGATTGCACTTTGATGGCCTCAAACTGCGGAATGCGCGTGGCGAGGACAGGCCAGACGTGGTTTTCCCAGATTGAATGATCCATTTGGAAGTCATCGTAATCCACGGCTGGATCAATCTCTGAATGGCCACCACACTGATACGTGCCACCGCCATTTTCACGCACGTGAATGCCCGAAGGATCAATGGTCAAAGGCAGATCACGATCGAGCGGCTTCTCTGCCGAGAAGATCCAAGAGAACCGTTTGCGCGGCTCAACAGGAACAGTGACACCCACCATCTTCGCCGTTTCAATCGCGCGCGGGCCTGAGGCGTTAAGCACTTGAGCGCAGGCAATCACTTCGCCCGATTTCAGCGTCACACTTTCAACGCGCGTTCCAGCGGCATTCTTGGTCATTGCCACGACTTCGTTCTGCACATATTCCACGCCGCGTTCGCGTGCGGAGCGGCGCCACCAATCGAACACGGCGGTGGCGTCCCAGAACCCTTCATCCACAAGGTTGATGGAACCGAGCACGATGTCATCGACGTTGTAGAACGGATAGGCCGCTTTGATCTGCTCGGGGCTCATCAACTGCGTGGCAGTACCCGCTGCAATTTGGGTTGCTTGGCTTTCGCGCAGGACATCCGCGAAATCGTCATTGTCCGCCAAATACATGTAGCCGAAGTTCTGAATCGATAGGTCCGGCACACGATCATCATTGCCCATGTAGCGCGGCAGGTTTTTGACGAAATCAGCGGCGAATTGCGAAATGCGCACATTTAGCTCGGTCGAGAATTGCTGCCGCATGCACGAATTGGTGTGCATGGTTGAGGAAAACTCATAAGATGTATCACGCTCGACCACGAGGACCTTGCCGTCAAAATCTGGATCATCCGAAAGGAACCACGCGACAGAAGCGCCCATGATTGCGCCGCCAACAATGACCACGTCATAGCTGCTGTGATTTGGTGTTTGCGTTGCCATTAAACAGCCTCCCCATTTGCGATTGCAGTTTCAACTTCGGCGATGTCGCTCGCGCTCAGACCATAGTCATTCGATGCGGTCTCAGCTGAAATATATCCGCGCGCAAGGTCGCGTTTGACCAGATCGGCAGAGCGCTCTTTGGGGTCGCCGTAGCCTGCGCCACCGGGGAAGGCCATCATCACTTTGCGTCCATGTGCGACGAACTGTTTGCCCTTGCCATTCATCGGCGTGCCGTCGTCTTGCACAATGGTTGTGGCCGCTCCTGCGCCACCACCACGACGCCCTTGCGCTGGATGGTTGACACGGTCGAACATGGCTTGGATGTCAAACTCATGCCCTTCGCGCGCGCCCACTTCCATGAACTGCCCAAGTCCGCCGCGCTGCTTACCCGAACCGCCCGAGTCAGGACGCAGCTCTTTGCGCCAGATGATCACAGGACCTGCATGTTCAGTCGCCTCCACTGGCATAGTCATCACGCCAGATGGGAAGGCCGTTGCGTTCAATCCGTCATGTTCAGGACGCGCGCCAGAGCCGCCAGAATTAAACGTTAGCACTTCAGAGCGGCGTGCATGCGCCGGGGCAGGCGCGTCAGTGCGCGGACGCAACGAGACTTGGAAATTGCACAGGCATCCCGCGCCTTCGGCAGGAACCAGTCCCGGCACGATCTTATCGAAGGCATTGTAGACTGCATCGGGCACGAAGTGGCCGACGATATGGCGCAAAGCGACTGGGGCTGGGTGCACAGCGTTAACGATAGTGTTAACGGGCGCTTCGATCTCAAACGGGGCGAGCGAGGCGGCGTTGTTGGGGATTTCAGGCGCAATCGCGACTTTCAAAGCGTAGCATGCATAGGCCTTTGCGTAGACGAGCGGGCAGTTGATGCCCTTTTTGTCGAGATCTGAAGAGCCTGTAAAATCCGAAACGATACGGTCTTCATGCACGGTAACTTTCACTTTTAACGTTATCGGCGTGGCAAACCCATCGACCGTTAATTCACCGTCCGCAGAGGTGCGAGGCAGGGCAGCGATCCGCTCCAAAGTTGCGCGGCGAGAGTTGTCGAGGATGAACGTCGCAATGCCATTCAAGTCCGAAAGCTCGAATTCTGTCATCATTTCAACGAGGCGGCGATGTCCGATCTCGTTACAA
>Ga0206130_10004845_pt1 | contig 16311 bp, 15 predicted proteins | sample Helgoland_Spring_9_FD_148637 | JGI IMG/M metagenome (GOLD analysis project Ga0206130, IMG submission 148637) | Pelagic subsurface seawater microbial communities from Kabeltonne, Helgoland, North Sea - Helgoland_Spring_Bloom_20160512_1 | ecosystem: Environmental > Aquatic > Marine > Epipelagic ... | reverse complement strand
GCATCAATTCCAGCGTTTCAGAATTGAACCCGACGGGCGTGTAATACAGTGATGACCGGCTGATCTTCAGTATTTTGCACTGAAGTAACAAGCTGATATTGCCCATCTTGTTTATCATCTTCAGGCGGTTCTTGGGGCTCACAGCTTGAGCCCTTGTGCTGAAAAATCGTTCTCTACTGCCAACCTCCCGATTTTGGCATGCAAACTTGATCTCAGATCGCTTGGACCTTGCGGGCTAGCTCCACCAGAGAACGCGCCAGACAGACCATCAACGGCCTGCTTCTCCACGTGCTCACCTGATTTGGATCACCCTGTGCTTTGCTACAATCTCTTGTATCGTTCGGTCACCACGCAATGCCGCAAGCGCAACCTTGGCCTTAAACTGGTCTGAAAACTTCCGTCGTTTCGTCGTTTCTGTATTTCTTCATAAGGCTGGAATACACCTTAACAGACTGTCTGATTGTGCAAGACCACTTCAGGCTGCCAAAAGCTTATCACCAAACACGGCGTCGCAGTATCCATGCGCGCCAAAGGCAATTGTTATGATAATTCCAAGGTGGAGACGTTCTTCAAAACCATCACGGCCGAGCTGATCTGGCGCAATCGTTGGGAAACAAAATGCCAAGCCGAAGGGGCTATATTCCCGTATATCAACAGTCCCTATAATCCGCGTCATCGCCAATCATCGTTGGGGGGCAAAAGTCCCCTGGCCTTTGAACGAAAGGCTGCATAAATGCGTTGGGAGACCGGAACGTAAGCGTGACAAGACCACAAATTTTATATTCACCCATCTAAAAACCTTTGGTGACCACCAATAGGCCATCCGACAAAGCCAAAGTTGCCAGCCAAATTCAACATACAGTCAGATCCATAAACCCCTGCGGCGGCTTCTGAGAACACAAAATCTCAGAAGCGTCATCAACAGTCTGCAGCCTAAGCAGATTTTTCCGCGGTTTGCCGTTGCCACAACATAGAATAGCGCCCGCCCGCGGCAACCAGTTGGTTGTGGGTTCCGCACTCACAGACTTGGCCATCGTGCAACACCAGTATGTGATCAGCGTCTGCTATGGTGGACAAGCGATGCGCAATCACAATCACAGTGCGCTCTTTGGCAGCGCCTTGCAACGTCACTTGGATATCATTTTCGGTTCCAGCATCGAGGGCACTTGTGGCCTCGTCCAGCAGTAAAATCGGTGGGTTTTTCAGCAAAGTCCGCGCGATCCCGACCCGTTGCTTTTCTCCCCCCGAAAGCTTGAGACCACGCTCCCCGACGGTGGTGTCATAACCGTCCGGCAATTTGACAATAAAATCATGCAAACAAGCCTGTTTTGCCGCCGCAATAATCTCGGCCTGAGACGGGTCATCTTTACCGTAAGCAATGTTATAACCGATTGTTTCGTTGAACAGCACAATATCCTGAGGCACCACCCCGATCGCCTTTTGTACTGAATTTAACGTCACATCCCGCAGGTCCTGACCGTCAATAAGTATGGCACCTTTGGTCACGTCATAAAACCGAAACAGCAGGCGCCCAATGCTTGATTTACCAGCTCCCGTGGCCCCAACTATCGCCAACGTTTGCCCAGGTCCAACCGTCAGATTGACACCTGATAAAATCGGCCGGTTCGAATCATAATGGAAATGGACATCCCGGAATTCGATCTGGCCACATTCGACCCGTAAAACCTGTGCATCGACTTTGTCGACGATTTCTTTTGGTTGCTCCAGCAAACCGAACATCTCGCCCATATCGACCAGAGATTGGCGAATTTCGCGGTATACCGTCCCCAAAAACCCCAACGGCAAAGTCACTTGAATCATATAGGCATTAACCACAACAAAATCGCCGACGCTCATGGTGCCATCCTGCACACCAAGCGCCGCCAGAACCATCACATAAATCACCCCACCAGAGATGAGAACAGATTGTCCAAAGTTCAGAAACGCGAGGGAATACGCGGTTTTTAAGGCCGAGACGCCATAGCGAGAGATCGAGTGATCATAGCGGTCGACTTCTCGGGATTCGGCGGCAAAATATTTTACTGTCTCAAAGTTCAGCAGGCTATCGATTGCGCGCTGGTTGGCCTCTGTATCTTGGGTGTTCATCTCGCGGCGCAATTTGATCCGCCATTCAGTCACCCCAAACGTAAACCAGATATAGCTGGCAATGGTGACCGCCAATATCACCACATACCAAAGGTCAAACTGCAAAAAGATAATCGCAATTCCAAGCAACTCCAAGACCAGCGGAAAAATCGAAAATAACAAAAATCGCAATAGAAACTCAATGGCTTTAACCCCGCGCTCAATGACCCGCGACAAAGCTCCCGTTTTGCGACTGATATGATAGCGCAGCGATAATCCGTGCAGATGTTCAAAAGTCTCGCGGGCCACAGCGCGAAAAGCCCGCTGGGCCACTGGGGCAAAAACAACATCCCGCAACTGCTGAAATCCGCTCGATCCCATACGCGCAAGGCCGTAAGCCACGGTCAGCCCTACAGCACCAAGCAGCAGATCTGGCACATCGCGTTGGGATAAGGCATCTACAGCACGCCCATAAAGCTGGGGCGCGCCCAGTGCCACCACCTTCGACAGCAACAACAAAATTAAGGACACCACCACCCGAAACCGGATGTTTGGCGCCGCTTGCGGCCATAGATAGGGGGCAACCCGGCGGATGATATCCTTACCGTTCATGCGACCTGCATCCGGGTCGCTGGGGCGTTGATCTAAAGGAGGCACCATAAACGTTACATCTGGCTTTGGGCTAGAATAAGACCGGCCGCCACGCAGTGCACGGCGGTAAGGGTTTTAGTCTGGCAGCTTGAAAATTTGACCCGGATAAATCAGATCTGGATCACGAATACGGTCTCTGTTGGCCTCGAAGATCCGGGCGTATAAAATGCCCCGACCATATCGCGACCGCGAAATGGCCCAAAGCGTTGATCCTTTTTGCACCGTCACGGCACTGGGGGCCAGCACACCATCAGCGCTGGTTTCAGCCAAAAGTACGGCTTTGGACTCGCGTTTAAAGGGTGTCTCGATACGCGACGTCACCGCCCCGTTCGCATCAACTTCATCCAAGCGCAGCGTATAGATACCTGTATCGACTTGCGGCATATCAATCGCCCAGGTCCCATCTTGTTGGATCGGTGCATCGGTGACCGGTTGATTGTCAAGATAGACCCGGATCAAGCCGTCACTGGGCGCACGCCCGGCCAGTTGCACTTCTCCCTGCACACTGTACGAAATCACATCTAGCGCAACACTGGTCAAAACTTCTGGCGACTTGCCGGCCTTTGACAGGACTTTTAAACCCTCGCTGGTACTTATGATGACCGTAGGGGCTGTAGGGGTTCGCGCCACATTGGCCACCGGTTCATCACCCACCGCAGACTGTACAGCAGAAGGCTGGGTTATTGCAGTGTTGGCAGACGATACCGGCTGGGTTGCGACAGCAGCAACCACACCATCGGCGGCGTCCGAGCCACTTTTGACCGCAGTAGAACTAACGTCAGTCGTGGCCGCTGTTGCGGCGCCAGCGGGAGCTAGAGTTTCACCGGCAGCCACATCTTCGACAAGCACAGATTTGGGCGCGTCTTTGGCGTCGGCAGCTGCGGCGGCACCCGTCGGCACTTGGGGATCCACGGCCTGCCCCATAGCAGTCCCGGTTTCCGTTTCTGTCTGTGTCGCAATCTTTAAAGAAGTCACAGATGAAGACATATCTTTTGTTTCCAAGACATCACTTTCAACCACAGGCACCGCTGCAGTCTCAGACTGTGCTGTTACGGTCTCAGGAGCTTTAGCCGGTGACGGCGTTGATTGTGCCGTTTGTGCTGTTGGTGCAAGCAAAGCTTGGTCAGTTGAAACAACCACTGAGTTGTTGCTCGATGAGGACAAACTGAGCCTACGAAGCGTTTCAACTGGACCCACATCGGCAAACACAACAAACTTGCCAGTCGAGTCAGCAATGGTGTCTGCCAATTTATCACCATCAATCATCAAAGTGATCTCGGCCCCGGGCTTGGCGGTCCCAGCAACCAGTGTGGTGCCATCAGCTTCCACCCGCACCACGTCAAACGAAGGTACAGTTTCCGCCTCCCCGGCAACCGCAGATGAACTTTTCATCTCGGCTGTGACACCCCCGACTGTATTTAACTCAGGTTGGCTCACAGCACTATCTTCAGTGGCCGAAGTCACGTTAGTCTCACTTGCCACCATCGCTTTGGCGACTGGCGTGTCCTCAGATGGCGCTGTTGTCTGGGCGCCAACATTCGTTTGAGCAGCTGATCGTGATACATCCTGCGCGGCAGACTGAGTATCATCAGTATTGTCGCTCGTCATCTCAGCGTTCGGCGAGCCGCCTTGCGCATCCAAAGACACCTTGGCCGTCTGACCATCACCAACAGGGGGGGCCGCTTTGGGCTTTGCCACAACTGCTTTATCTGCAGTCGCGGGCGCGTCCTGAGCTAAGGAGCCGTCAAGCCCGGCTAGCCGATCCTTAGTAGTACCGGTTTTTTGTGTAACATTTGTGGAGGCTTTAGCATCAGATTCTCCCGCTGCATTAGTCGTTGAAGTCTCCGCTTGAGTGCCTGCGGTATTCCCTGCGGTATTTCCTGCGGACCCGGCCGGCACAGAATCGTTTGTCATTTCGGTCGAAGCCACTTCAGGATCGTGCTCTTTTGGCAAAAAATCGCCATAAAATAGCAGCCCCACGATTAGCGAAAACCCAATAAAAAGCATGAATCCGCCAATTTTACCTTTATTATTAGACATGTATCCCCTTTGGCCTTCGAGAGACGATAAGATAATCGCCCCGACGGCCGATAGCATCAGTTGTGGGACCATAGCAACAACGTTATCAAGGGTCAAAACAGTCAATGCAAAGAAGTTAACCAAACATGCCCCAGCCCTCTATATGTGTCTTTTGTGGCGCACGCTCCGGTCAAAACCCTGCTTATACGCAAGCCGCCAATGATTTTGGGCAGGCGCTGGCCCGAAATAACTGGCGTTTGGTCTATGGTGCAGGTGATATTGGGCTAATGGGGGCAGTTGCCCGCGCCACCCAAGCCGATGGCGGCGCAACGCTGGGTGTGATTCCAACCCACTTGATGCAAGATGAGGTCGCCAAAACCGACTTGACACAATTTATCATCACCGAGACGATGCATGAACGCAAAAAGGTCATGTTTATGAATTGTGACGCAATTGTTGTCTTGCCTGGCGGAGCCGGATCTCTGGACGAATTTTTCGAAGTGCTGACTTGGCGCCAATTAGACCTGCATCAAAAACCAATTTATCTGCTCGATACCAACGGATATTGGTCACCGCTCAAGGCCTTGCTGGCCCATGTCGTGGACCAAGGCTTTGCCGATCAAAGCTTGCTGAACTTTATCCAGACGGTTGCCGGTGTCACCCCGCTCATCGACAGCCTGCGGCGCGACCTAAACGTTTAACCCTGCCAACGGCAGCGATATCGACCCGGCGCTCTGGGCATCGCGGGCTTCGAGCGCCAAAAGTGGTCCCGATGCCCCCGGTTGCGACCCTGCCCCATGTAGGTGCTGCAATTCTAAAAGCGTATAGGGACGCCGCCAGAGCCATGGCCGGTTCGCCACCGCTGTCAATGATCCATGCGGCGGGGTCTCTTGATTATAGGCATAAAAATATAGCGTAAACCCATAGGCATCAAGCGGCTGCACCGAGATAAGATGCAGCCCTTGTTCGGCGCACCAATTTTGGGCCGCCGCAAGATCCCGCACCCGTAGGGTCACATGGGCGAGGATTGCGCCATTCGCGACCGGATGCCCCGCCTCTAGATCGGGCTCACTGCCCTTTGGACCCTGTTGCAACAGCTCAATCGTGGCGCCGGCAGGATCCACGCAATGCGCCATATACCCAATATCTTCGAATTGACGCGGTTGCGAGATCGACACAGCGCTTTGGCGCAGATGGGTGGCAGCCACGTCTAGGTTGGGCAGCGTGATGCCAATTTTCCAATAAAATCCATCTGAGCTGGGCGGTTGTGCCGGCCCCTGAACAAACTTCAGATGCGCCTGCTGCCCCCCATATCCCAACCCGTCGCGCTGGTCGGTCATCCCCAAAATATCGCGATAAAACTGGCCAACCGCGGCGCTGTCAGGTACGGCCAGACTGATTTGTGAAAATATCATATCCTGCCGACCCTCTCATGACGAAAACTGTCGCAAGAATACAAAGCAAGCGCCAGCCAAATCAATCCAAAGCTTGCAATTTGCACCCCACTAATCGGTTCGCCAAAAATCGCAACCGCACAGATAAACTGCAAGGTCGGGTTGACATAATTCAGCAACCCCAATGTGGCCATTGGGATGCGCTTGGCCGCATAGGAGAAAAAGATCAGTGGCGTTGCGGTCAGCGGGCCGGACAGCATCAACAAAACGCTGTCATACAGCGATTGCCCAAAAACACCACCAATCCCGCCATCAAGCGCAACACTGGTTCCGAAACCGCGATGCGTAGCATATAGCACCGCAACAGCAAACGGGGCCAATAGCAAAACTTCGGCCGTCACCGACACCACGGGTCCGATCGAAATTTTCTTTTTTACATAGCCGTAAAGGCCAAAGCTGATCGAAATGATCAACGCAATCCACGGCCATACCCCTTGGGACACCGTGATAATAACCACAGCAAAAGCGGCCAAGGCGATTGCGATATTTTGCATCCGCGACAGGCGCTCTCCAAACCCTATCCAGCCGATACAGACCACCACAAGCGGAAAGATAAAGTATCCCAAACTCGCCTCTGTGGCTTTTTCGATCTGGATAGAGTGTATGAAAATAAACCAGTTTATACCAATAAGCAAAGATGCCGCAAAAAGCGTGGCCGCGCTGCGCCAGTTGGAAATGGCAGACCACAGAGCCCCCAGTCGCCTTTGAAAACAGAGAACAGCAACAAAAAACACTACAGACCAGACAACGCGATGCGACAATAATTCAACCGGCGGCACGTGACCCAGTATTTTATAATACAGCGGCGAAAATCCCCAGATAAGACCAGAGATCAGGATTGCCAAAATACCTTTTTGACTGTCGCTCATGCCCGGGCCTCAAGGTGTACCAGTGTGATCTCAGGCGTCACACCAAACCGCACCGGCGCAATAGAACAGCCGACGCCGCCAGACACCACCAAATCGCGGTGGTTCTCATAGATGTGACCATAGGCGTATCTGTTGCCATACCGCGATGGCACGATCGGCGACCAGCCAAATAATCGCACCTGCCCGCCGTGCGTATGGCCCGAAAGGGTCAGGGCAACCGCCTGTGGCTCTTCGGGAAAGATATCGGGTTCATGCGCCAGCAGAATAACAGGCGAGTCATCCAAAATCTGCGCCAGCGTGGCCGGCAGATCATCAACCCCCTGAAACCGACCATTGCCCAACCGAAACGCCAGTTGATCGCCCAATCCTGCCAACCAGAAGGCCCCGGCTTCATGTTCAAGCTTAATCGCCTGATTTTCCAATACCGAAATGTTATTGGCCTCCAGAGCGCGCTGACCCAATACTGGCCCCTTGCGGCGCTTTTGGGCTGCCGGATCATCCCACCAATCGTGATTACCCAAGACTGCAAAAACACCCAGAGGCGCCGATAGGGCCCCCAACTCTTCCGCGGTTCGCTCCACCGCAACGGTCTGGGTGACAAACCGATGGCCTGCGGTCAAATCCCCTAAAATAACGCTGATATCTGCCCCAAGCGCATTGGTGCGCCGAACCAAACCGCGCAGCCGGGCCAATCCAACATACGGCTCTCCCATATGCAGATCAGATACAATCGCGATCTTCAACCCGCCTGCTGTCCATTTTGGCGATTGAACCTGCCATTTTTTGACCCGCAGTCGCAGGGCTGGCTCAATAAAAAACGCCCAGATGGAAGCAAAAAGACCTGCCAAGATTGATCCCAGCAGGCCTCGGATAAAGGACCGTCTTGTCAGCACTTTACATGCGGCTTGCTACGTTCTCCCAGTTTACCAGCTTGTCGACAAAATTGCTGAGATATCCAGGGCGCTTGTTGCGGAAATCGATGTAATAAGAATGTTCCCAAACATCACAGCCCAGCAGAGCTGTTTGACCAAAGCACAGCGGGTTGACACCATTTTCGGTCTTGGTCACTTCCAGACCCCCGTCTGCATTTTTCACCAACCAGCACCAGCCAGCACCAAACTGGCCTGCGCCTGCCGCACAAAATGCGGTTTTAAAGGCGTCAACGCTGCCAAAGCTGTCAGTGATTGCTGCCTCAAGTTCTGAGGGCATAGAACCACCGTTCGGGCCCATCATTTCCCAAAACTGCATATGATTCCAGTGTTGGCTGGCATTGTTAAAGATGCCGTTTTGCGCCACGGCACCGGCCTGATAGGTGCCAGTGATGATATCTTCCAAAGCGGCATTTTCCCACTCGGTCCCGGCGATCAGCTTGTTGCCATTGTCGACATAAGCCTTGTGGTGCAGGTCATGGTGGAATTCAAAGGTTTCGGCAGACATGCCGTGCCCAGCCAAAGCGTCATGCGCATAGGGTAGATCAGGTAGGTTAAATGCCATTTCGGGCCTCCAAGAATTGTGTGAACATTATCGTCAAATGAGGCCGTAAGCCTACCGAGGTCAAGGGCTTGATCACAGGTTTGATCAGAAATACCGAATTTGGGCCGTTTTATCGGCCGCATCGGTCAACACACCGTATACATAAGCGGCGACCGAGCGAAAGCAGATGACCTGCAGCGTTGTGTCATCGACCAGCCAAAACGCCCCAGCGACCTGACCGAGGCGGGTCCGGCACATCACTGCGTCCGACAGGACCTCAGGGCGTAGGTCGACGGGGGCTATTTTGGCGAGCACATCCCGCACCCCGTCGCCTTTCAACGCGAAAAGGGCCCGGGCATCGGACACATTGACCACCAAGCTATGCATCTCACCCAACCCCGCGGTCAACGCGGCGGCAAGTGCCCCAGCACTTTCATAGGGCACCAACACCAGCACCTCATCTGGCGACATCCACGCAACCGCATACGCGTCCTTTGTCAAAACCGCACGCATACCCGGCACACCAAGGCCAAGCGTCGTCAGTAAAGTGTCTTTTAGGATCGGTGCCGCCAGATCACAGCGCAGCGTGATCATTCCCTGCAAGGGGCTCTCGGACACCGAGACAACACCATCATATTCGATGCCACCAAGGGCGCTGACTGCATCAGACATTCTGCTTCTCCCCATCCTTATCGAAAAACACCGGATCGACGATCTTTACCTCTGTCACATCGCCGTCCAATCGGGCAAAACCGATCACTTCCCCCATGCGATCAGGACCATTCAGCACAAGGCCCATGGCAATCCCACAGCCCAAAGTCGGGGAATGATAGCTCGAGGTTACCCGACCCTGCACATTACGTTGGCCATTGGCGTTATTGCCCTCGGCCACCGCATAGGCACCATCAGGCAGCACAGACCCATCCGTTGTCTCCAACCCCACCAGTTTCCAACGCTTGGGGTCTGTCATATGGGGCCGCTGCTGCGCCCGTTTGCCAAGATAGTCTTCTTTTTTCTTCGAAATTGCCCAGTTCAAACCAAGGTCTTGCGGGATGACCGTACCATCGGTTTCATCACCAATCATGATAAACCCTTTCTCGGCACGCATCACATGCAATGCCTCGGTGCCATAGGGCATCACATTAAACTCTTCACCTGCCGCCAGAAGCGCATCCCAGAACCCGCGCCCCTGCCCACTTGAAACAGCAATTTCATAGCTCAACTCGCCTGAGAAAGAGATGCGGAAAATCCGACAGTCAAACCCAGCAATCTGACCGTCCACCCATTCCATAAAGCCCAGCGCCTCAGCACTGACATCCATGCCGCCAAGCTTTTCAAGTAGCTTGCGAGCGTTTGGCCCCACAACAGCAATCTGGGCATATTGCTCGGTCAAATTTGCGGTATAAACCTGCCAATCCCACCATTCGGTTTGCAGCCATTCCTCCATGACCGCGTGGATATGGTCGGCGCCACCGGTGGTAGTGTGACATAAAAACGTCTCTTCATCGATCCGCGCCACAACGCCGTCATCTATCAAAAAGCCGTTTTCGCTGCACATCAGACCATAGCGGCACTTGCCCGGCTTAAGCGTCGACATCATATTGGTGTACAGCATATCAAGGAACTTGCCCGCGTCAGGGCCTTTCACCAACAGCTTGCCCAACGTCGAGGCATCCAGCAACCCAAGCGAGCTTCGCGTTTGGTTTATTTCGCGTGCAACGGCCTCGGTGTGGGTCTCGTCGCCGCGCACAAAGCAATAGGGCCGCCGCCAGGCGCCCACCGGCTCCATGTAGGCGTTCTGTTCTATATGCCACGCTTGTATCGGGGTCGCGCGCACCGGCTGAAAGATATCGCCTCGTGCCTGTCCGGCAATCGCACCCATGGAAATCGGCGTATAGGGCGGACGGAAAGTGGTGGTGCCCGTTTGAGGGATCTCGGCGTTCAAGCTGTCGGACAACACCGCAAGCCCGTTAATGTTGCTCAGTTTGCCCTGATCGGTGGCCATGCCCAAAGTGGTGTAGCGCTTGGCGTGTTCAACACTTTCAAATCCCTCTTGTGCGGCCAATTGAACATCAGAGACTTTCACATCATTTTGGTAATCCAGCCAAGCCTTGCTGCGCAGCTTAACGCCCGCGCCTTGTGGCATAATCCAAACCGGTTCAATCGGGGTCGTTGGTAGCTCTGAAATCACCGGGATCTTGCCCGCCTTGGATTTGTACCCACAGCGTTCTGCGGCCACCCTACCCGAGTGCAACGCATCGGCTATGCACACGTCGAGCGACATTTCACCATTGGCTGATCCCGCAGCAGTGACAAAGGGGCTTCCATCGGCATCGGTCGGCGCTTTGTCCCCATCCGGTTTGAAAAGGGCCTGCGCCTCATCCCAAAGCAACTTGCCACCACAATGCGACCACAGATGAACAACCGGAGACCAACCACCCGACATCGCCACAACATCACAATTTATACGTTGAAGAACTGCGCCCTCACCCGCCTGTGCGCAGATCGACACTCCGGTCACCCGTTTTCTGCCCTCTACGTTGGCGATCGCCTTGCCGGTCTCTACGCGCAGGCCCAGTGTCCGGGCCCTATCGGCCAATGCCCCACCGCCACCCGCGCGAGTATCAATGATAGCCGGCACATCAAGACCTGCATTTTTCATTGTAATTGCAGTGAGATAGGCATCATCGTTATTGGTTACGACAACCGTTCTATCCCCAATCGACACACCCCAATTGTCCACATAATCCCGCACTGCAGACGCCAACATCACGCCGGGAATATCATTGCCAGCAAACGACAAAGGCCGCTCAATCGCGCCGGTGGCGGTTACAATCTGCTTGGCGCGTATCCGCCACAACCGGTGACGCGGGCCGGGCGCGTCCGGGCAGTGATCTGTAAGTCTTTCATAGCCCAATACATAACCGTGATCGTAAATCCCCGCCCCCATAGTGCGGCGGCGCAAGGTCACATTCGGCATCGCTTGCAACTCAGAGAATAATTGATCCACAAGGTTATCCACAGGCGCATTGTTAACGTTTTGGTAACTATTCAGGCTGCGCCCGCCCCACTGTGCAGTCTGCTCAATGATCAAAACCTTGGCCCCGGTGATACCGGCTTGTTTCGCCGCCAAAAGCCCCGCCAGTCCGCCACCGACAACCAACACATCGACAAAGGCATAAAAATGCTCATAGCGGTCCGTGTCAGCCTCGACTGGAGGACGCCCAAGACCCGCCGATTTGCGAATGAACGGTTCATAGACATGCTTCCAGAACGCCTGCGGATACATGAACATTTTATAATAAAAACCCGCCGGCAAGAACCGTGACAAATGCGTGTTGATCGCACCTATGTCAAACTCGAGACTGGGCCAGTGGTTCTGACTGCTGGCGGTCAACCCGTCGAACACTTCAGTTGTTGTAACCCGCTGATTGGGCTCGAACCGGCCCGCCTCACCCAGATGTACCAGACCGTTCGGCTCTTCTGCCCCCGAGGCGACAATGCCACGCGGCCGGTGGTATTTAAACGACCGTCCAACCAGCATCTGATCATTGGCCAAAAGCGCAGAGGCCAGCGTATCGCCCTCATAGCCATTCATGTGGGTACCGTTAAAGGTGAACTTCAGGCGCTTGGTACGGTCAATCAGGCGGCCACCGGTGGCAAGACGTGTGCTCATGAAAAATCTCTCCATCCCCAACCCGGCCGTTTGGCCGAAATTGCATCGGTCAGGGCTTTGGGCGGGGTCAGGCTCTGCGCGGGATACGTGCCAAACACCTCGAGTGTGACAGTGCAGCGGGCCGCATGAAACCACTTGCCGCAGCCATAGACGTGACGCCAGCGCTCGAAGTGCACGCCCTTGGGGTTTTCGCGCTGGAACAGATAGCTCTCAAAATCATCATCTGACGCACCCGGACCATGGCGCGTCAAATGCGCCTCACCACCCGGTGACAGTTCGGTCTCATCAGCGTGTACGCCGCAATAGGGACATTCAAGGATCAGCATATCTCATGCTCCTGCACGGATTTATACGTCTTGCGACGCGTGATTGACGCGGCGGGCGGATTTTTGATGGCCGCGACCAAAGGCAAACGACAGCCGCAACAAATAGCATGGGAATAGATCATCTCAATGGGCCACCCCTGCTGCCACGCTTTCATCGATAAACTGACCCTCACGAAACCGCGTCATACGGAAATCAGCGGCCAGCGGGCCCGGTTCGCCCTTGGCAATCATTTCTGCGGTGGCCCAACCAGATCCAGGGATCGCCTTAAAGCCGCCTGTGCCCCAGCCACAATTGATAAACGTATTACCCAGCGGGGTTTTTGAAATAATTGGTGATCGATCACCGGTCATATCGACGATGCCGCCCCATTGGCGCAGCATTTTGAGGCGCGAAATCATCGGAAAGGTCTCGACCAGCGCCCGCACGGTTTCCTCAATATGGTGGAAAGATCCACGCTGGGTGTAATTGTTATATCCATCGGCACCGCCGCCAATCACCATTTCGCCTTTGTCAGACTGGCTCATATAACCATGCACGGTATTGGCCATCACCACCACATCCATACAAGGTTTCACTGGCTCGGACACAAGCGCCTGCAGCGCCACCGATTCCACCGGCAAACGGAACCCGGCCATGTCGGCGACAACCCCAGAATGTCCCGCCACAACGATGCCCAGCTTGTCGCAGTCAATTACACCCTTCGTCGTCTCGACGCCGGTCACCTTGCCGCCAGATTGACGCACCCCGGTCACTTCGCATTGCTGGATGATATCCATCCCCATATCCGAACAGGCCCGCGCATAGCCCCAAGCCACAGCATCATGGCGCGCGGTGCCACCGCGCGGTTGCCACAGCGCCCCCAACACGGGATAGCGCGGCCCGTCGATATTAATAATCGGGCACAGATCTTTGACGCGTTGCGGGTTGATAAATTCAGTGACCACCCCCTGCAGCGCATTGGCATGCGCGGTGCGTTCATAGCCGCGTATCTCGTGCTGGGTTTGGGCCAACATCATCACACCGCGCGGACTAAACATCACATTGTAATTAAGATCCTGCGACATGGTTTCATACAGGCTGCGGGCTTTTTCATAAATCGCAGCAGAGGGATCTTGCAGATAATTCGAGCGGATGATTGTGGTGTTACGCCCAGTATTGCCACCACCCAGCCACCCTTTTTCAAGCACTGCCACATTGGTGATGCCAAAGTTCTTTCCCAGATAATAAGCGGTGGCCAAACCGTGGCCGCCGGCCCCGATGATGATCACATCATAGCGCGCCTTCGGCGATGGTGCCCGCCATGCACGCCCCCACCCTCGGTGATAGCGCGCGGCCTCGCGGGCAACTGCAAAAACTGAATAACGTTTCATAGGCGACATTTCCGAATAGGTGAGTTCCAAACACAACAAACTGCAAAGTCTCAATGGACTTTTTACGTCTGTACCCCGCAATTAACAACGCCGCAATGGACAGCAATTGCGACATGGTGCATCAATTTAATCTTTCCACTATGTCTAGGAACAAAAGTTGACTATGCCGTCCCAACCAAATTGAAAGTGATCTATGGAATTCTGGTTTCTCATCTCGGTGCTTATCCTGATGGTCATCGCACTGCTCGCCCGCGTGGTTTTGCGCGACGCGGCACGGCTGCGTCCTTGGGGTCGCTATAATCTGGACGTGTACCGCGACCACCTCGATGAGGTCGAGCGCGATCTGGAAAGAGCGATTATCAGCGCCGAAGAAGCCAGCCTGCTGCGCACAGAAGTATCGCGCCGTATTCTGTCTGCAGACAGCGCAGCGAAAGAACAAACCAACGACGGCCAAACCGGACCAATAGGGCCGGTGCTGGTGTTAGCTGCTATCGGGATCGCCGCAGCCTTGCTGACCTATATGCAACAAGGGGCACCGGGATATGCCGATCTTTCCCTGAGCGACCGCATTCAGGCCGCAGAAGAGCTGCGCCAAAACCGACCGCCACAAAGCAACGCAGAGCGCCTCACATCCCCCGATCCGACGGCCGCACCCTCAGAGGAATTTCTGGCGCTGATGCAGAAACTTCGCAGCGCCGTGGCCCAGCACCCAGACGATCTGCGCGGACAAACACTTTTGGCCCGCAACGAGGCGGCCCTGGGTAATTTCATCGCCGCCTACACCGCACAAGCCCAAGTGATCTTTTTAAAACAAGGCAGCGCGCAAGTGGCAGATTATGCGCTTTATGCCGACATGTTGGTCCATGCTGCAGGCGGCTATGTCTCCCCCATTGCGGAAACGGCCTTAACCGCCACATTGGAACGCAACCCCGCGCATCAAAAAGCCCGCTATTACATGGGGCTGATGTATGCCCAGACCGGACGGCCTGATTTTGCCTTTCGCCTCTGGCAGGATCTGCTGCAGCAAGGTGTAGAGGACCCAAGCCTGACACCTTTGATCAATGCTCAAATCGAGGCAGCCGCCTTTCATGCCGGGGTGGCATACACCCGGCCCGAACTCGTCAGTGGCGCAGAGACCAACAGCGGGCCCAGCGCTGATGACCTCAAGGCTGCAGACGCCATGACGCCCGAAGACCGCGGGGCAATGATCGCCGGCATGGTGGCACAGCTCAGCCAACGGTTGGCCAGTGAGGGCGGCCCCGCAACGGATTGGGCACGGCTCATTGACGCCTATGGTGTCTTGGACAATCCCGATCCTGCGGCGCGAATTTGGCTTGAGGCGCAGCAGGTTTTTGCTGGCAATCGGGATGCTTTACGCGTTATCTTAGCCAGCGCGCGCCGCGCAGGGGTCGCCCAATGATCTATGACGATATCACCGAGTTTGCCGCCGCGCTGCCTGCGATGCGGGCGCTAATCGGTTTGGATCTGGGCGAGAAAACCATCGGTGTCGCTGTGAGCGACCAGATGCTGTCAGTTGCCTCGCCACTTCAAACCGTGCGGCGCAAGAAATTTGGCCTTGATGCCACCCAAGTGATCGCAATTATTGAACAGCGCCAGATCGGCGGTCTGGTGCTGGGTCTGCCGCGCAACATGGATGGCTCCGAGGGGCCGCGGTGCCAATCAACCCGTGCCTTTGCGCGCAATTTTATCCAACTGCACGCGTTGCCTATCAGCTTTTGGGACGAGCGTCTTTCAACCGTGGCGGCCGAACGGGCGCTATTAGAGGCGGATACGAGCCGAAAGCGTCGCGCACAGGTGATCGACCATGTGGCAGCATCGTATATCCTGCAAGGGGCGCTGGACCGATTCCAGCACATCAAGGCAACCGAACACAGGCAGAACACATGAGCGACGAGATATGGGCGCGGCAGGAGATACAATCCCCCTGCATCAAGGTTTGTGTCATCCACCCCACAGAGCGGCTGTGCACCGGCTGTCTGCGCAGCCTTGAGGAAATCGGCAATTGGTCGCAAATGACAGCCGAGCACCGCAACCGCGTCATGGGCGAATTGCCCTCACGCAGCGGTCGATTGAAAAAACGGCGCGGTGGCCGAACGGCCCGCGTGGCAGATGCCTAGTTGATTGGTTGGGTCAGGAGAGTCCGATTTGGGATTCCCACTGCACCCAGAATATGCGATTCAGATGGATGCGAACTGGTATTTCCTTCACGGTATCTTTGGCTGATCGCTTGCGATTACACGCGATTACACGCGATTGATGCCGCTCCCCGAAGCCTGCAGAAACATGTCTGGCGTGCTCGTATCATTCTGTTGAGCGATGATGGGCTGGGTACGATGGCGATCAGGGCTGCGACCGGCAAGTCGAAG
>Ga0206130_10004843_pt1 | contig 16319 bp, 20 predicted proteins | sample Helgoland_Spring_9_FD_148637 | JGI IMG/M metagenome (GOLD analysis project Ga0206130, IMG submission 148637) | Pelagic subsurface seawater microbial communities from Kabeltonne, Helgoland, North Sea - Helgoland_Spring_Bloom_20160512_1 | ecosystem: Environmental > Aquatic > Marine > Epipelagic ... | reverse complement strand
AGCATATAGCATCGTTATTAGGAAATGATCCTGCTAGAAAAAACAAAGACCTCGTTGCTAAACGGATGGACTCAAACCAGATTGAGAAAGCACAGAAACTTGCCCGTGAATGTGTCCGTAAGAAATACAAAGGTTGTTGAGTAAAACTCCACTCTTTCTTCCATTTAACAATTTCAGTGATATACTATTTCTATGAAAACCTGACCCTTCAACATACCTATTTCTTCCAACCATTCATACTGCTTTGGAAGTTTTGTTAACGATACAACGTTCTGTTCACTCGATAGGATAATCAGTCCTTTTTCAAAAATAGATTTTTCAATCTTAAAACTCATCGCTTACCTAACCTCATATATATTTATTAAGTGATAAAATAGATTTTGCCGATTGAACACGTGCGTTTGCCCACATACTCATGTTTACTTGAATATTTTTTGCTTCAGAGTGCATTATATTTGGTAAAAAACTAACGTATGCCGGGTTATCTTTTCTATTACCTATAGTCCATGCACCAAAGTGGGGTGGTAAATCGTCAAGATTCATTTCTGATTTATTAAGTAGGTTTATGACCGTCAATAATGTTGATTCCTCAAAACTAAAGGGAAGTTCTAAAATACAGAATAGTCCACCTCCCATAACAGGGTGAGGTTGATCGGCAAACATCCTCCACAGAGCAGTTTGATGTCCAGCGACGGTTGATACATCATCTTGTTCTATTCCAAACTCTGCTGTAAATCCCAATCCACCAACGTTGCATAGACTTATCTCTTCTAAATATAATTTTGTTAATTCAAAATCCTGATTAGTCCATTTAGATACTTCTGATACTTCAGTCGATTCAGACTCTGGTTTAAACATATAACGTAATGTGTGATTAAAAATTTCGTTTGTACAGATCAGAGAATACAACAAAAGTGGAAAATAGATATTCCAACCGGGTTCATCCTTATAGATAGTTAAACGAGATCCAAGATACACACCTTCGTCGTCTCTGATCAAAGACGCAAAGGTTGCCATCCTATTTGCATGATCCATCAAAAACGCCGGTTTAGAAAAGATTTCTTGCATTTCTTTTGGCAGAAACGTTTTTATACTAACAATCGCCTCAACTTCTTGGTTAGTCTCCTTCGCACCTGGCGGTTTTTCAACGGTAAGCACAGCAGTTAAATTCTCATAACTCACTTCTAAACAATTATTCTTCAGTTTAGATTTTAGAGTTGTGCTCTGTAGAATAGTCTGGAGTTCCCCCAACGGCACTCCCATAGGTTCTGGATCTGGTTCTTTACTAAACATATATCCCCCCTAATTCACTAACTCACCTTCATGCACCACCACATAATCAAGGATGTGATGTAGTGCGATGATGATCCTCCAGTTGTAGTAGATCTCACCCTTTGACGAACATGACCCCCACCTTGCCTTGTAGTCTCGAACAGAGATCGAGTTCGGTGAAACACCCATAATTCCTGCGTATCGATTGGTCTTTTCAGTCAGTCTCTCAAGTGCGTGTTGCTCATACCATTCGACCAATGCATTCCTAATGTTTCCGTGATTGTGATTCTTCGGAAGATCGTCCTCAATTGATTAGTCATTATCAAATATCAAGTCCTTGGGAATTTGACCTTCCTACCTTGAATTTTATGTTCCCCGGTGGGGTTGCTGCCGGTCTTCAGCAAATATATTTTTACAAAGTCTCTAACCTTTTCAATAAAAACCTGAACGTTGGTTGTGCCGGAAGGGTAGGTTAATTCTGCCTGCTTAACTATTGGTTCAATGATGCTTTGTATTTTAGATTCAATATCCTCTTCCAGTTTTTCTAATTTTAATTCTTTTTCAACCAAAATTGCAAAAATTGGATGCCTTTCATGTAACGCTGGTAAGGTATCCGCGATATCCCAATGCTCAATATAGTCAATACTGCGAAACATTTTGATAAATTGTTTTGGAGTCTGGATATTTCGAATTGCTGGTACCCACCATGAACCATCTCCACCGTGCTTGTTTAACCTGAGTGAAATCGTTCCGTTTTTCAAAATTGAACAGTGAAGAGAATCGGTCCAAGTGGAAACCATTGAAGACTCTTCTTTTTCATACAGAAGAAATTTATTCGCCATACTATTCCGCCGCCATCATTCCCTGTGCACGCTTGAAGAAGTGCCTGGTTGCCTGTTCCCGTGCCTCGGGGTCCCTCATGACGATATTCTGAATCTCTTTGTCTGTTTGGAACGCACGGACCATTCCTTGGAAGAACTTCTCTGAGAATGCGGTGTAGACCACGTCAGCAGGGTTATTGCGCATCATGTCCTTCATATCGTCATCCATGATTTCCTGGTTCACCCTCTCAAATCGCAAGAAGTCCTCGCGTGAGAACTCGGTTCCGTGTCTCTCGTTAAAGGATTCGATGATTTCCGAAAGGGACTGCTCCTCATCTTCAGTGTATGGGTTCGCTCCAAACTCGGTAATCGGGTCAAGGGTTGTGGTCTCTCCCGGAGAGAGGGTTCCACTGCCATCTTCCTCTTTCTGAAGTTTGAAAGCAGACAGGGTGAGCATATCATCTGTGATGTGAACGTCTGGGGGAACATCCCTTGAAGGGAGCAGTCGAGATAACCAGGACGTGTAGACAAATAGTTTTTCTAACCAGACATCATTCAATGCCACGACCTGCGCCACAAACGCATAGAACCGCTGGTAACTCTTGAGAAGAAGACGAAACTCTTCCCTTGCCTGCTCGTCCTCATCGAGTTCAAACCGACCCAATGCCTCCCGAACTAGACCCTCGAGTGTTATGCGGTCTTGGGTTGAGAGATTTCCTGCAAAGAACTTCTCTGCAAATCGCTCGACCTCATCCTCATGAACGTAGGAAGCATCCTTAATCCGACTTGCGAGGTCATAGATCTGGTTGAGGTCAGTTCGTTCCTCAAGTTTGGTTGTCTCGAAGAACGGCGTGAATGCTTCTTTGACCTCTTCTGTCGAATTTCTAAAGTCGAGGACGAAGGTTTCTTTCTTACCTGGATAGATACGGTTCAACCGTGACAGTGTCTGCACTGCCTGGAGACCAAACAAGTTCTTATCAACATACATCGCCACCAGTTTCGGTTGGTCGAACCCTGTCTGGTATTTCTCTGCGACCACCAATATCTGGAACTCATCAGTGTCGAACTTCTTGGGTAGTTCGGTCTCTGCAAAACCATTAGCGCTTGCTTCAGTCCACTCGGTCCCATCGATGTTGAGGTCACCCGAGAATGCGACCAGTGCCTTGAGATCCGTGTATTGCTTCTCCTCGATGTAGGCATTGATGCGTTGCCAATAGCGGAGAGCATGCTCTCTGCTCTGTGCGACAACCATTGCCTTCGCATGTCTGTTGAGTCCTTTTTGAACATGAACTCGGAAGTGCTCGACTATCACCTCTACTTTTTGGTCAATCGCCGTGGGGTGCAGTGATGCATATCGTGCCACCCGTGCCTGACCACGACGCCCTCGTAACTCTGGGTCGTCCTCTATCGTCTTCTCGAGTTGATAGTAGGCACCGTAGGTCGTGTAGTTCTGGAGTACATCCAGAATGAACCCTTCGTCGATTGCCTGACGCATTGAGTATAGGTCAAAGGGATAAGGTTTTTGGTCAGGACCGATGGTGCCAAATCGCTCCAAGGTCACATTCCGTGGGGTGGCGGTGAATGCCAGGAATGAGATGTTCTTCTGAGGACCGCGTGCTGCCTGTTGTCTTAGAACGAAGTCGTTGATTTCTTCTAGAACCTCTTCGTCGCGAGTCAGCGCATCCGCCATAGATTGTGCTGCTTTGCCGGACTGCGATGAGTGTGCTTCGTCGATGATAACTGCGAACTTCTTGGATGATTGTCCCGAGAGGGTTGCCAAATGTTCAGTGCCAAATTTTTGGATGGTGGTGATGATGATGCGCTTACCGTCTTCGATTGCGCCTCTCAGGTCCTTCGAGGTTCCATCTATCGTCTTCACCACACCCTGCGTTTGAGCAAAACCTGAGATGGTGTTCTGTAACTGACGGTCGAGGACTAATCTGTCGGTGACGATAATCGCGGTATCGAAAAGCGGTTTATCCCCGTCATCATGCAAGTTGATGATTTGATGTGCGGTCCACGCAATCGTATTGGACTTTCCCGACCCTGCGCTGTGCTGAATCAGGTAGTTCTGACCGGTTCCATTGCGCTGTGCGTCAGACAGTATCTTTCGAACCGCGTTTAATTGCTGGAACCGAGGAAAAATCAGTGACTCTTTTCCATCCTTCTTTTCGAGATGAATGAACCGACCGATAACGTCCAGAAGAACCTCTCGTGAGAAGACTGCCTTTGCTTCCGGTAAATCCTTGTAGAGGTAGGCAACTCGGTTCTCGTCTGAAATATCTGGGTTACCCGCGCCGCCGTCCCGTCCTCGGTTGAACGGAAGGAACCTTGTTTTTCCATTCATGAGACGAGTGGTCATTGAGATGTGGTTCTGGTCCACCGCGAAGTGAACAATCGCACCTCGTTTAAACGTCAGGAGAGGTTCGCCAGCAGGAGGACGGTCTTTTCGATATTGTCGCTCTGCATGTTTGACGGTTTGACCAGTGAGGTTGTTCTTCACCTCGATGGTGGTCACTGGAATTCCGTTCACGAAGGTTGCAATATCAATCGCGTTACGGTTCCTCGATGAGTAGGTGACCTGCCGCATCACTGACAGGATGTTTGCTTCATAGAGGTGTGTCAGGTCGGGATTCAGGTTTGATGCTGGTTTGAAATAGCAAAGTGATAGATTGATATTCGGGACCAGTTTCAGACCATCACGCAGGACCTTATGCGTTGGTTGGTTTCGAAGTGCCTGCTCTAACCGTTTGAGAATTTCGCTCTCTGCTGAACCGCTGTAGTGGTCCTCCAGGGATTGCCATGCATCAGGTTGGGTGGTTCTGAGGAACTGAGTGAGCAGTTCTTTATCCAGCGCTAGAGGCACGTCGTAGTCCGTCGCACACATTCTCTCGACATAACCCTGCTGCGATACCAGGGACTGCACGATGTGTTCTTCAAAGACACTTTCGAGATGGATGCCTGTAGTGGTATGTGGTTGCATTGCCATCAATTCATCTCCGACTGGATGGCATCTAACTGACGGTCAGTGGTTCCAGACCTTGAATGAGTGAAGACATCAATCTGTCCGGTGACAGCAGAAGTGATGAGGGCAGAGCGGTATTCTTTGAGGTGGTCGATGGAGGTGTTGGTCTTCTCACTGATCCAGTCCAGTTTGCTCATGCGGTCCCGTAGAGTTTCGAGTGTTGCCTGCATCTCATCTAATGGCGGAATCGCAACGGGGAAGCGCGATAGATTGGTCTTCGATATTGAGGCGAGATTGGTGCTCTGGTTCGAGTGTAAATAGAAAAAATCACGGGCATATAGTGCGTTTGTCGCTAGGGATATCCAGTCAGAATAACGCGTGTCATTCGTTCTAACTGCGAAGACGTGGTTCTGATTGACGCATGTGTCTATCTCAGATTTCCAGACTGCACCTCGACCAAGTTTATCGTTGTCGCCGCCTTCGTTCATGAGAACGTCCCCATTCTTCAAGCGATAGCGCTTTTTCTCATTCTCAGTCACTGGAATTTCGGCAACATCTCTAAGATCCAAAAAACCTGCCTGAACGTTCGCGACGCGCATATAAGGCGTCAAAGTCGTTTCTACATCTTTCGGGATTTGTCGTCCGAGCGTCAGACCACCGCGTATCTGAGCAAGGTGTTTAAGTCGCCAAATACGCCATGTCGCGGGAACCCTGGGGAGGTATTGAGAACTAGTGCCAACCAACTCCGCATTTTCATCGAGTCCCACGGTGACAGCAGACGATATTGCGGATGCCCGTTTCTCCCCCAACAACTCCACCAACCGCTGTTTCTTCTCGATCAGAGAGTCGATCCGAGCGGTTTCACGGTCCAGAAAATCAGCAATCGCACGCTGGGTGGGGAGGTCAAATTCTGGGATTTGTATGTTTTTTAGTTCGGTAGGGTTTATGTGTGGAATACCCATGCCCGTAATGTTAGCGCGCAGATGCGTTTCCTTTGATTTCAACAAATAAAATAGAAACCTGTAAAAGGTCGTTTTTATAGGCATCACTCGTCCGATGGTGCTTGCTAATGCGCCTGTTTGGTTGGATAGAAAAAACTCACCTGAATTAGAACCGTCCCAACAAACAACGATGTCGCCCTCATTGCAGTCTGGAACACTTTCTTCGACCCACTCGTTGTAAGGCGTCCCACGCAATGCACTCATGTTAATCAATGGGATGCCTCGTTGTTCAGTGTTCGCGGCACCCGCAGTCATCCGACCCTTTGCTATAGTTGCGATATGTTTAAGACGTAACGTCACCTCACTACCTCCTTCAGCAGACCAGCGATCTCTGCCTCAAGTGTCTTCAACTCAGCATCAATCTCCTCGAGCGGACGTGGCGGAACGTATTTGTAGAAGTATCGGTTGAAGTTGATCTCGTATCCAACACGACCAACCTCACGGTCACTATCGTCGGTGTAACTCTCATCAACCCACGCATCTGGAACGAACGGTAGCACCTCTCGTTCCACATAGTCGTTCCAGTCCTCACCCAGAGGAACCAACTCGTGGTCACGGAGGTCAGAGTCTGCTTCGACCCTACCTTTGCTATCTTTGCAGAACACTGCGTCCTCATCACGTTCTGACAGCGCAGAGAGGATTGCCTTCTTGATTGGTGCTCCAACCTTGATACCCGACTGCTTTAACACTCCATCCAACGCACTCACGAATACGTCACGGTCGGTCCATCGCTCATTCGGTGGCAGTTGATGACCTAACGCATCCAGAATGCCGGACTGCTCATGCTCATCCAACTTCTGGAATGGTTTTGCGTCCTTAAGTGATGCCAGACCCTCTTCGGTGACCTTAAATGCAAGTTTCAGAGGACGCTCAACGCGTATCTCTCGATATCCAAAGTCGGTCGTGTCAAAGACTTTGGAGAACTCGCCAAGGTCAGAACCATCACTCAGCATCTCTGAATAGAGTCGGGCGATCTCATCGGTTGCTTCCTGGGGTATCTCACGACGCTTTTTTCCCAGCGATTTACGCATGGATTTCCAGAACTGTTCACCGGAGGCATCGATGAGTTGAACCTTACCTCGACGCTCCACAGACTTCCGATTAGTCAGCAACCAGACATAGGTCTGAATACCGGTGTTGTAGAAGAGGTCAGTGGGGAGTGCGATGATTGCCTCGACCCAGTCGTTCTCCAGAATCCACCGACGGATTTCACTCTCACCTGAGGCAGCACCTCCGGTGAACAATGGTGATCCGTTCATGACGATGCCGATGCGAGACCCTGCTTCGTCATTTCGCATCTTCGCAATCATGTGCTGCAGGAAGAGCAACTGACCATCGGAGATACGAGGAAGACCTGCGCCAAACCGACCGGACATGCCTTGTTCTTTTTTTTCTTCTTTGATGGTTGTGTCATACTTGCTCCAGTCCACACCATAAGGTGGATTAGAGAGCATGTAGTGAAACGACTTACCCTTATGCGCATCCTGTGTAAGGGTATTCCCAAATGCGATGTTCTCTGGATTGTGGTCTGTGACCAACATGTCGGACTTACAAATTGCGAAGGATTCTGGATTCAGTTCTTGTCCGAAGAGTTCAACCCGTATCCGTGGGTTTAATTCCTTCATCTCCATCTCTGCGATGGAGAGCATGCCGCCTGTGCCTGCCGCAGGGTCATAGACCTGACGAATGACACCGGAACCGGTCAGAGCGTCTTTGTCATTCACGAGGAGCAGCGAGACAATCAGTCGAATAACCTCGCGAGGTGTGTAGTGCTCACCCGCTGTCTCATTGGAAATTTCTGAGAACCGCCGAATGAGTTCCTCGAACAGATATCCCATCTCCAGGTTCGAGATTACGTCAGGGTGGAGATCCACTTGCGCGAACTGCTCAAAGACCTGATAGAGCAATCCAGAATCGTTCAGACGCTTGAGTTGGTCCGTGAATAGGAACTTCTCAAGAAAGATGTCTCTAACGTTCGGAGAGAACTTTGTGACGTAGTCGAGAAGGTTGCGGTGAATGTCTTTTGCATCCTGCCCACGAAGAGACGCAAACGTGAACTGAGACTGGTTATATACCTGGAAGTTTTGACCAGCGGTCTCAAACAAGATTCTATCCCGTGCCTCATCATCCATATCTTCTGGAAGCGACGATGCGAGTTCCAGGACCTGCGACTTGCTGCCTTCGAGAATGCAATCGAGACGACGCAGAACGACGAATGGAAGGACGACCTTGCCATATTCGGACTGTTTGAAATCGCCTCGAAGTGTCTCTGCGATAGACCATACGAAGGCACTCAGGGATTTGATGTCCTGGTCGCTCATGAACCACACTCCATGTTTCCACGAAGGATGTCTGCCGTTTCCCAGAGGAAGGACTCAAGTTGTGAAAGAGTGAGTTTTTCTGCCATTTTTGCCCAAATCCTGATGCGCTTAATGCGTTATCTCAAAGTATGGATCAGAATTCGCAAACCGTCACGGTTTTGGTATCCGTTGCGGAAAATGGGGTCTAAGTATGCCTAAGAACTGCCTGCTGCGGAAGGTTCCTAAGAAGGTTACGGAAAAGATGATTGGGTGATGTATCGAGTGCGTCTAAGTCTGCGGGATATCGGATTAAATCTCATAATAATGCCTAAAAACAATGGGTTAGACTCGACTCTCTTCCTTCAATTTAGTAGGATATTACTATTCCAAACAATTGAAGAGGTGAAAATGACAATGAAAGTTGCATTATACTGCCGTGTTTCGACTTCCACGAAGGAACAAACCACAGAGAACCAGAGATTAGAGTTAGAATCTTACTGTGACCGTATGAACTATGAAATTGTCAAAACCTATGAGGACGAAGTGTCTGGTGCAAAGTCCAGAGAGAAACGTCCTGCTTATAACCAGATGTGCAAAGATGCGTTTCTGAAGAAGTTCGATGCAATCATAGGATGGGATGTTTCAAGGTTTGGACGGTCGATGAAAGAGTTCGTATCGTTCCTATCTGATATGGATGACAAAGGTATCGGTGTTATTGCAGTGAAGAATGGTTTGGACACTGTATCCAGTTCTGGACGAATGATGATGAAACTCATTGGTGTTCTAGAAGAATGGAACCGTGAGATGCTCATCGAGAGGACCAATGCAGGACTTGCACGAACAGTTGCAAACGGAACTAAGTTAGGTAGAAAGTCGGTTCTCACACCATCCATCAAAAGAAAAGTAATCGACCTCAAAGAGAGTGGATTATCAATTCGTAAGATTTCGGATGAGATAGGTATCAATCGTGGTGCAGTTCAGAGGTTTCTTAAAGTCGCATAGGTGACACGAAATTGGTGCTGAAAATCAACAGAACGCACCTTTGAAAATAAACAATATTTTTCCTCTAAAAACCCCGACACAAAATCATTCGATTTCGTGTCACACCCAAAACTTAAAATAAGGAGAACCCAATGGTGATCTTACCATTGTCACCGATTGCCTGTGCGTTGGTGGCAACCTCGATCCTCATCATGACCTTCTATGCGGGACGATGGATAGGAATTAAAACAGTGATGAACCGCATAGAGAAGGAGATGAAGGAATATGAGTAGGAAGAGAGTTAGGAAGGAAATGGTGCAACAATACCAGAAAGACAATCCACCAGAAGGATATGATGAAATCGCAACAAGAGTTAATCAGGAGATTGCTGCTCTTGGTGATAATGGAACTTTTGCTGACCTCAAAACCATAGACGATAAGTTAGGATTACCGAAAGGAACCAGTTTTGAGATGGGTGGTTTTGCTGATTACTATGCGTTTGAGGATGACGATTAGACCCCCAAAAGTCTAATGGAACGCATTTGACTTAATGGGTCCCATATCCAAACACAGTCTACAATTACTCATCTAAGTTAGAGAGAAATCTGGAAGACCCCTAAAACTGGGGGTTTTTTGTGTCTTAACGGGTAGATCGAACAGGGGGGATTACTCAATTCCCTTATCTGGAACACCACCAAATTTACCCTTCATGACCCCCTGTAGATGATGCAGACCACCATTCCTCTGTGTGGAGACTGATTTTGACCAAATGGTCTTTTTCGCACCTGTTTTCTTATCGGTATTAACACTCACTGCAAGACGGTCACCCTTACTCCTTGTGTCGGTTGCACGAAGGTAAATTGCTTCCTTTGGACCTCCAGTGCAGATGTCCTGTGCTGACCAACCCTTCAGAGTGAGAACCAGTGCGTTGTATTGGTTCTGGATTACATCTGGTCGATTATTCCCATCCACCTTGAAACGGGGTTTCCCTGTCAGTTGAGGTTGAACCTCTGTGGTGATAAAATCCCGCACATCCCCTAATTTGGATGTCCTGTCGATACGGATGTAGAGGAAGTCAGGATCAAGGTTTCCAGTAGTCTCAATGATGCTGGGTGCGTATCCCTCAAACAGATGGGAATGGGTCTTCCACCACTTGTTGAAAGGGTCTTTAAGAACCTGATCCAAGTCCCACCCCTCGTATTTTTCCTTCTTAATTTTGAAGGGAATGGTGTCCTTGAGTTGAAACTGCGACCCCGTTCTCTCGTAGTCCTCTCTCTCAGTTGACCCTAAGTCTTTTCTTATTCGACCCTGTTTCGTGACCAACTTGGTTACACCCAAGTCTTCTAGTTCCAGTGCGAGTTTGAGAAAATAAAACCACAGACGGTAAATCTGGATTCCTGATTCCGTAACACCACCGGATTCTGGATTGACCCTCGCAGATCGTTCCTTGTGACGGTTTGCACGAAACTCTGAGGGTTCGATGGAAGATTTATAACCCTTGCGAACCATTGTTCGACTGCGTGATTCCAGTGCGACCTCTCTAGATTTGTTGAGGGGAACCGTATCTACAGGAGAACCACCAACTTCCACCCAGTAGGTGTCTCTGTCAGTCTTCTTGACCTTATCCTTCTGGATTACCTTCCCGACACCCATATCGCACTCCTTCAATCATCAGTTTTTTGGACTTTAACCCAGTCTAGGGGATACCGATACCGATTAACACAAACCCCGATAATACCAACCCCCTATATGACCTGTTATAATACCTAAAGAGAATGGGGAAAGACCCTAGAGATGAAGAAAGAGAAACGAAAATGAATGATTTACCAACCGCATTTAAACACAAAGGGATACCAATACCGTTAAACACAATCCCCAACAATAACCATTCCCTATTAGGACTGTTATAATACCTAAAGAAGATGGGGAAAGACCCCGAAACAATGAAGAAAGAGAAATGATATGACTACCAGTTACGTTCCCACCGAAATCCTACGGACACTCCCTTACGAGTATCGAATTCCTATGAATGACGCAGATAATTTCGAATTGTTTGACAACGACTTCAAGGATATTCGGACACTTTTAAATAAGTATTCCTATATTTGTGATGATGGGGATACCAATAATAATTATCTTAAACCCTAACCATAACCATTCCCTATTGGGACTGTTATAATACCTAAAGACGATGGGGAAAGACCCCAGACACTAAAGAAAGAGAAATGAAGATGACAAAAACATATGACGTATCGTTCCAAGGACGGGTCGATTACACCGCACGGGTGGAAGCAAATGACCCCTCTGACGCAATGGAGAAAGCACGAGAATTGCGTGACCAGATTAACCTCAAGTCAGAAATCTACGTCAACGGTTGGTTCAATGATGAGTGCGAAGAGGACGTTGAAGAAATTGATGTGGTCGCAGAAGACGCAAACAAGGCGAAATGGACATACTTACAAGTGAAGAAAGAGGAATTGGGTGAAGAGGAATTTCGGAAAAACTGGAAGGAAATCATCAAGGAGTATGATGCAATTTTGAAGATAAAAGGAGGACCATGATTTGACCATTAGGGGATACCAATACCGTTTAAAACAATTCCCGATAATACCCATTCCCTATTTGGACTGTTATAATACCTAAAGACGATGGGGATTCACCCCAGAAACTAAAGAAAGAGAAATGAAGATGACTACAAACGAAACACACGAAGAGAAAATGATGCGTAAGAAACTGGAACGTAAGAACCGTAATGGATCGATGACGAAAGGAGTCACTATGACCAAATTGAAGACTGTTAAATTAGAAGATATCAAGACCCCAAAAACCGTTGAGGAGTTTCGTGAGAATCTTCGGAAATACGTCTGCGGGTTCGGGACGGACGGGATTTATGTGCAGGGGTTAGATGGTGTTCCCATCGATGAGATTAGTTCCTTTGCAGATATCTACACTCTAACCAAAACTGGTTTTGGTGGTGATGGAACAAGTCCCAATATCGTTCTGACCGCAGATTGGTCTTTTGAAGGAAAAGGTGGGGTTTCTGAATATATGTCGAAGACCAAACAGAACTTTTCTTGCGATGGATATTGGGAAGATGAGGACAGTGCATTCACCATCTACGAAGGTGAAGGAAATATGTGTGTGAAACTTCCGAACCCAGTATGGGGAACTCTCGATAATCAGGTTCTTCGGGAACTCTATGTGAAATTGTTCGGTGACTTCTCTGGTTATGTATCTGCACCTTTAGAAGAGGTTGCGTAATTTGACCAGTAGGGGATACCGATATCAATTATATGAAATAACTGAATAACGTATCCCAAACAAATTACCTAAATAACTAGGTAACAAACGAGGTTCAGAAATCATTCTGTCCTCACAAAACTCTCGAAAGGAGTAACAAAATGGAAAAAACATACGAAGTGACGTTCTCGCAGACCTTCAACGAATCAAGAACCGTCTTTGCAAAGAGTGAGGAAGACGCAGAACAAAAGGTTCGTGAAGTCTGGGGGGATGACGTTGGTGGAGAGATTATTATTGAAAACGTCTCGATCATCTCAGAAACCACAAAGGATCATCATGAGGACTACGATACGGGTTCTAGTCTCAAATTTAGGGTTGAACCTTTGATCGAGGGTGTAAGGGATATCCTCAGTCTCATCGAAGATAGTTCAACGGGACAAATGTTAACCCGAATTGCGAAGGATGCATAAGGAAGTGAGGGATGCGGTGAAGGGTTTGCGAGAATATGCAGACCCAAAATCCTCTTTTGAAGTTTCTTATGGAAACCACGTTAAGGTCAGTTGGGATATGACGAATGACGATGGAGAACGGGTAACTGTTCAATATGTCATGGGTCTGACCCCAAGTGATTGGAGATGGAGACTGAACCACCGTCAGTCACTCCGAAAAGTATTCAGAGAAAATAACATCACCTGTGAAGTTTTCTGAATTTGACCAGTGGGGAATACCGAAAAAAATATCATGAAATATCAGTGACGGTATTCCCTATTCGGTCTTACTAAAACTAAACGAGGTTCAGAAATAGTTCTGACCTCACAACACTCTCGAAAGGAGTAATAAAATGCAGAAAAGTGATACCCAAACCTACGAGATTGGATTTTCGTATAATGTGGAAATAGATGGAGAACCTTGTGATTACTCAGGAGAAATCGTTACTGATTTTACTACCGAACACGTAAAAGGATGTGAAAAAGACAAGACAGGGGAGGAATGGGAACAAACACTTTCTTACTTCGTTTGCGAAGAGGGAAACCGATTCATTCCACACGAGGAAATCTCAAACCTCACTTGGGAATACTCACGCAAAATAGACAGACGAACCCAAGAGTATAGGAGTGTTGCGTGATGGGTAAAACTAAAATGGTGACGGTGAATCACGTTATGGACGATACCTGCCAGACAACATGGGAACGCATAGTCACCATCCCAGTTCCAGACGATCTAACCCCAGACGAAGAAGATGAATTCATAGAGGATTACCTACTTAATCATAATCATGAAACCACGTGTGGCGAAAATGTAACCTTTTTCTCTCCTTGGATGGAGAGTAATTGGAACTATACGAAGGAAATTTTGCATGATGGTCAAGAAACGTAAAAAGGGGAAAAAAAGGGGGGTTTTCCTCATCAAGCAGTCGAGTACAATGATTATATGACTGAAATTGTTTATATCCTCACCAATCCTGTAATCCCCGATCTGATTAAAATTGGTCGGACTACGAATCTAGAAGATCGCCTCAAAAGTCTCTCATCTCACTCAGGGGTCCCTGTACCCTTTGAGTGTTATTACGCATGCGAAGTTTCTGACAGTCAGGATGTTGAGAAACGACTACACAGTGCGTTTGGCGACCATCGGATCAATCCAAAAAGAGAATTTTTTCGAATCAATCCCGAAAGAGTGCAGATAATCCTCGAAGCATTATCATTAAAGGATATAACACCTGCGACCGACATTGTGGAAGATGACGAAGACGTAGAAACACTGCGCCGTGCTAATGAACGCCGACCTGCCTTCAAATTCTCATTAGTCAACGTCCCTGTTGGTGCAATTCTGCACTTCATTAAAGATGAAGCAGTGACCTGCAAAGTCGTTGATGACAAGCAGGTTGAATTTGAGGGTTCCATTACCTCTCTAAGTGATGCTGCGAAAACGATGCTCCACCGTCATGGTGGAAAGTTAACCGCCGCAAATGGAGGATTATATTGGATATATGAAAATGAAACTTTGACAGAGCGAAGGTTCCGAATGGAGTCTGAGGAAAATATATAAGGGATTAAATACCCTAGTACCTTTTATTCACTTAATTATTTAAGCACTCAATCTCTTCATTATAGTTTCCCGCCGCTTGTCACTATAAATTGACCACTCTCTTATTTCTTTGAGTGTTCTGTGACAACCTTCACACACGTTATTGGCATCAATACGACACACAGAAATACAGGGACTTATAACTTTTTTCTTCTTCATCAGTAATTCCGTCTAAAATGGATAAATCTTCTCAGTCACTTTTACCGTCTGACGACTTCTAGTTTTAGTTATCTGAGTTGCAACTAAACGATTAACAATCTGACCATAGTGCTTCTCTAACATCTCAACTGATGTCCCCATTTGTTTTGCGAGAAGATATGGTGATACCTCTTCACTTAAACGGAAGGTCGCATACATATGTCGAAGGGAATAAAGAGTTCTGTTCTTCCCCATAGAGTTCGTCTTCAGTTTTAAATCATCTAGTAGACTATCGAATGCCTTACGCATGGTTTTGATGGGGGTTCCATCTTGATGACAAAACACGAAGGTGTCAGGTGAGGGATGTGCGTTCAATTCCTCTTTGCGGTTGTCATATAACCTCTCGAAGAAAACTTCTGTTCCCTTGTTGCAAACAACCTCTCTTATTCCTGTTTTACCTTTGACCATTATAATAAGACGAACGGTGTCATCATCCTCTTCATAGGTTTCTCTTCTGACATCACTCCACTTGATGTTCCTTAACTCACCCAGGCGAACGCCACAGTTTGCTAGAATGAGAACATATTGATTGAGGATGAACCTATCTCGTTTGTGTGCACCCCAACCCTCTTTAACTCTCTTCCTCATTCCTGTGGTGAGTTTTTTCCACTCCTCTTTGGTGAATGAAGGTCTTCTCGAATCCTTCTCAGGCGATGGTCTTTTGACCTTTAGTTCCTTAGGCAGATATCCCTTCTCATATGCGTATGAAAACATCTGACCCAGAAGAGTACATTCCTTACGAATGGTATTGTTCGAAGGTAAGTAGGGAACACCCTTCTTTACAGAATTATTTTTCCTATAAATGAAGTAGTCCTCAAAATCCTGTGTGGTAATCGTATCCACCTTCGGATTACCTCGTTCATCGACAAAGAACGTGTAGGGGTAGTTTCCTACTCGATTGATAGACCACTCGATGTATTGAGGAAGACTTTCGCTACTGACTTTGGGGTAATGGACTTTCCACTCGTTGAATAAATCCTTGAATGATTTACCTAACAGAGTTCCGCCACTCTTTACCTTATTATAGAGTTCATCGAATTTATTCAGTGCAACTTGAGATGCTCGTCCTTGATTACTCTCACCAGTGCTTCCTCTGAAGTAACCCTTAGATGCAGTCAGAGGGACACGAATACGCATCTGAAAGATTTCGTTGATGGAACCGTCTCTATTACCTCTTTGATAGAGAACAACAGACCCATCACCTCTCACATCAATCTTATTATTTACATCTGCCATTTGTCACAATTCACAACGTCATTTCTGTGTGTATTGTGTGTATGATGTGTGTATGCGTTTTTGGAGTCAATTAGGAAATTGGAAAAAACCTAAGTCATTGTTTTTATTTAGAAAATTGGTGCACCCGACAGGAGTCGAACCTGTGACCTCTGCCTTCGGAGGGCAGCGCTCTATCCAGCTGAGCTACGGGTGCATACCATTATTATCAATGGGTTGC
>Ga0206130_10004838_pt1 | contig 16335 bp, 16 predicted proteins | sample Helgoland_Spring_9_FD_148637 | JGI IMG/M metagenome (GOLD analysis project Ga0206130, IMG submission 148637) | Pelagic subsurface seawater microbial communities from Kabeltonne, Helgoland, North Sea - Helgoland_Spring_Bloom_20160512_1 | ecosystem: Environmental > Aquatic > Marine > Epipelagic ... | reverse complement strand
TATTATGATGGTTGATGACGATACAGTTAACCAAGAAACTTTACGTATGCTGACTAACTATGAGTTGATTAACAAACGTATTGCTGAACGTCTTGAGAAGAATGACCCTTCCACATTCAAGTGGTTGGCTGCTGGTACTTTGAACACAGCTAGGGACTTTACTATTGGTGTGTTTGAGATGTTAATCCGTAAGGATGCTGGTAAATCTAAAGAGTATGCAGATACATTGCTTATGGAACCAGAAGAGTTCGATGCTTACTGGGATGCAGAGCTAGATGATGCAGAAACTAAAGGTATCTTTAACATTCGTGAGTATGAAAGCCTCAGGGATGTACAGGTTCTAGTAGATAACTACGGCACAGATGAGAATGCTGGTTTTAACCAACTGTTAGCCCTAGCAGATGTAGCTACAATGGGTATTACCAAGGTAGCAGGTCGTGTAGTAGCCGCAGGTAGTCGCAAACTGATCACTGGTACAGCCTCAACAGCTGAGACAGTGGCTGGTGTACTCAAAGCACGTTCAGCATCTGAAGTTATTACAGCAACTAAAGGTGACGTAGCTGGTGCTAAGGCCACAGTCGTTCAAATCAACACAGGTAATGCTCCTAACTCTGTATCAGGTAAAGCTGGCCCAACTACTTTAGATCCTAACCCTAGTACACCAGTACCTCAAGCAGCAACAGTAATCGAAGGCACTAAAGCCTCTATGTTGTTTGATGAAATATCACGAATCATGTCATCGCCTTTTGCTGGTAAAGCCTTCTCAAGAGAGAGCCTACAGGAAGCTACTCAGAAGGTTGCTACTCGCCTTATGGATAGCTCCACTAATGTTTTTGTAAAGGTTTCTCGTAGACGGGCAGAAGGTTCAGACAACTATATCTACTCTGCTGTCCTTGGTAAGTCAGAGAATGGTGCAGCCTTTGCTACCCGTAAGGAAGCAGTAGAAGCAGTAGGAAATGACCCACGTTACAAGCCAATACGTAGAAATGCTGATGACTTAGAGCAAGGTTACGGCTTGAAAGAAAACAAACGTGGATGGTACTTAGAGTATCAAGAACGTATTGACACAAGTCGTTTAGCTAAAGAAATTGAAGACGTTACAATAGATGATGGCTTCGTAAAACGTGCAGCAGCCCGTCTATTCTCCGCTGGACAAACTACAGTTGGCCCTCGTATTGGCTTTATGCTCAATGCAGCTGAAGGTATTGTATCTAGGGTAAGTAAGATTGCTGATCAATCCTTTAAAGACATTAACAAACTGAGTAAGGTTGAAGGTGCTGAAGTCAATAAGGTTATGACACGTTACCGTGACACACCTCTTGGTGACACAGATACAAACCTAGCTGCTCAACGGGGTGCTCCAAGCTCAGAGCAGTTTGCTACAGACTTCTATCAAATAAACGGTAAGATGGCAACTGAGAAACAGCTTACTGCTTACCGGGCCTTGACTGACTTTAACAATGCCTCATGGAATGTTAAAGCTACTGAGATCTTGAAGAACGTAGCTAACCGTGGTGGTTGGAGTGTGACTATTGATCAAGGCTATGACGGTATTGGAGTGATTACCAAAGTAGCTGACGATGATCTAGTGTACAGCAGGTTGCAGGGTCGTATTCAAGGTTCCCGTGTAGGTGAACGGGTAGTTTACAAACTAGATCAACCTTATCAGACACCAGATGGCAAGATGTTTGAGTATGTAACGGATGTTGTTGATGCTCGTGTTCCACAGAAGTCAGATGTACTAGGATACAATGTAGGTGGCTCACGTAACAATGAAACACTTAACTTCTTTATTGGTTCAATCTACCAGACTACTCTAGCTGGTGGTAAGAAAGCAGCAAAAGGTTTCCGTACACTCTTAGGTTCTTTCAGTGCTAAAGAAGCTGATAAAGCTGCCAAAGAATTGAACAACATTGTAGATGTATTGGCTCCTATCTTTAAAGCTACAGGTATCAAGTCTATTTCTAAGCTAGACATTTCTGGTGATGACTTGGTACGAGTTAATGCTGTAGTTGCAGCTAACAATTCTTGGAACCCATCTTCAATCAAGAACTTTGGTGACTTAAAACTTCTAGCTGGTAAACAAAAAGAAGACTTCACTGCTAAGTTTGAGGTTAAACGTAGAGATCAACAGGTAGATGCTGAGATTGTTGAAGGACAGGGCATGTCTGTAGGTGAGTACCAGTCAATGCGAGTATCTCGTAAACGTGGAGACACACCTCTTCTGGAATACGGTGGTGCTCGTGTAGGTAATCAAGAGCCTATTGCTAATATCCTAGAACAGTTCCAATCAACCGCTTACCGTTACACTCATTATAAAGCAACTCAGGCTGCTGTCAATGGTTGGGTACAAAAAGCTAAGAGATTAGGTAACGTAGAGTTTGAAAGTGGTGTAATTCCGTCACAACCTGAGGACTTTGTACGTCTAGCTAACATCAAAGGCGGTAAAGGTTCTAAGTCTGTAGACGCAGACATGATGGATCAACAAGCTGTAATCAAACGGCGTCTAGGTTTACATGATCGTGCAGATAAAGAGAACACTTTGTACTCTATGTTTGCTCAAAGCATCTACGACGAAGGTGTGTTTGGTTTAGGTAAAGGTTTAAAGACTAAACCTGAAGATTGGCTTGGTGGTGCAGCTGGTAGAGCCAGAGCATTTGCTTTCCACCTAAAGATGGGCTTCCTAAACCCTGACCAGATGGTGCTTAACGCATCTCACGTTACTCAGATCATGGCTATATCCCCTAAAGCTGGTGCTAAAGCTACTGCTGCTGTCCCAATCATTGCACACCTGATGTTGAAGACACCTAAATCTGCTGCCAAAGACATTGATGCTATGTATGCTAACGGTTTTGCTGGTATGACCAAGCAAGAGTTGCAAGATACAGTACGTTACATGCGTGAATCAGGCCGTGACATTATCGGTTCGTCTGTTTTGGAACGTAGTGGAGCAGCCTTTAATAAGAATGCTGGTGTAGCCTCTGAAATGCTAGAGATGGGGCTTACACCATTTAAAATGGGTGAGCTTTATGGTCGTATTGCATCCGCTGCTACAGCTGTTGTTGAACATGGTGCAAGAAAAGTCTCAGATGATGTGTTCAGTGAGAAAGGGTTACAGTATGTAGCCAATCGTGAGCAAGTCCTCTCCTTCCGTATGACATCTGGTCAGAAAGGTGCCTATCAGGAAGGTCCAATCCTTGGTCTAGCTACACAGTGGATGTCTTACACCAACCGTTTCTTGGATAACATCCTTATTGGTCGTGACTTGACTAAAGGTGAACGAGCACGTATGCTTGCTACCAACACAGTGATGTTCGGTACTCGTGGTATGGGCTTCCCTCCCAAAGTTACAGCTGCTATGGTAGCAATGGGCATTGATCCAGAAGATCCTAACTCAACAGATGCCTTAAATGCTGTAAAGTTCGGTTTGTTTGACTGGGTTCTTTCTCAAGGTGTAGGTTCAGACGTATCCTTAGGTACTCGTATTGCTCCTCTTGGTGGTTTAGTACAACAGTACACAGAACTATTTGCTGAAGATCCTGTTTGGTCTACACTTGGTGGCCCATCTGCTCAGATTGGTACAGAAGGTTACACATCTCTTAAGAATGCTCTGTCTGCTGTCATTGGTGGACACAATCAAGTTGCTGCTGAAGAGTTCACAATTATGATGCGTAACATAAAGTCAGCAGACATCTACTTTAAAGTTGCTGAGTTGATTGAGACAGGTGAATACCGCAGTAAACGGCGTAGTTTAGCTGGTACATTCTCAGATGAAGAAGTTAACGTACCCTTTGTAGCCTCAATAATTGGTGGTGCTACACCCATGAAGGTTCTAAACCACTACGATGCCAAAGATATCTCCTACAAAGAAGATGCAAAGTTTAAAGATGCTAGAAATCGCATTGATCGTTGGGCATCTAAAGGTTTAGCCTTGATTGAAACAGGAGATCCTGCTAAGATAAAAGAAGGCGGAGAACTCTACAACGATGCCATGAATTTAATAGAAGATGGTGGCTTCTCTATAGAAAATCAAACAAAGTTATACCGTGCTATTGTCAGGTTAGATACCATGGCAGACTTGATTAAACGTGCAAGAGGTCAGTCAGCAGGTTCACAGATTACAGCACAAGCTGCTCAAGGAGAATAAAGAATGGCCTTCACACTAGACCAAGATGTATCGGGTGCAGCTGCCTCACCTCAACCAGTCCAACAGGTTCAAAATACCTCCATTGCTGCTGGTGTAATAGGTGGGTTGCTTGACGTAGGAGCTTCCTTTGCAAGGGGTATGCCAACACCAACCACTGCTACTCAGTCAGATAGAGACCGTGCAGCTATCAGGGCAAAACTACGGGAGGCCCAGCAAGCTCAATCTGACGGTATGAGTAAGGATGACTTGGTTCAGAATTTTGCTATTGAATTAGCTACGTTGGGCATGAATGCAGAAGAAAAGTCTTTGGCTGTACAGATCTTGGGGGCAGATGCCTTTGCTGTAACTCAGAAAACACCATCCGTTGTAGACATAAAAATAGAACAGTTTAATCAAGCTGGCTTATCCATACAACAAGGCTTTATAAAGACTGAGATAGATAAAGCTGCTGCTAAAGGAGAAGAAATCTCTGATCAAGTGGCTGCTCAACGTGCAGTAGACACATACTCAGCCTTTCAAGTAGCTGCCAGTGCTGGTATAATGCAAGGGAACCTAGATTGGGCCTCAGGCTTTGATCAGAACATCAGGACACTCGACAGTTTTACCTCAGCTGTTTCAAAGGCCCTACAAGTAGAGCAGGGTGGTCAGAACTTCAGCCTAGAGAACCTCCAAAGACTACGGGATGGTTTCCTAGTACTTAAATCACAGCCAGCATTCCAGAAACCTACAGGTACAGGTAACCTAGAGAAGTGGGAGATAATGAACTCTCGTCTATCCTCTGTTGATAACTTGTTTACCGCCTTACAGGGCTACGATGCAGCTAATGCTACAGAAGCAGCCACAAGAATGATGGCTACCCTAGCCTTGGACAAAGGTGGTTCAGTACTTGCTGCATTAGCTCAAAAAGATCCTGCTCTTACTGCTCAAATTGCAGCAGGGGCTACAAAAGAATTAAAGATAGCTATTGCTGATGGCTATGAGGTTGCAGAAGTTGACTACAAGACACTCAACTTTGATCCAGCTGTCCTAGAACTTATGGGTATTACCCCAAGTGGTCAGCCCGTTAAAGATGCTCCACCAATTAAGACACTTCCTCCCGGTGATAGTTTCTTTAGCCCAGAAGTATCAGAAAAGTTTGACAGCAGTGACGATTGGACTAACGGTAAGAACATGATGTTCCACAAAGGAGCAATAGAGTCCTTACCTATAGCTGACTTGAAAAACCCTGAGACTGCTAACGCCTTTGCTACCAGTGTAATGTCTCTGTCGTATGGCTTGACTAAGAATACCCAACCATCCACAGGTTACATAAACTCTTTGTTTTCAAATGCTTCTATCAACAAGTTAAATGCTTTAGAGGCACAGGGTGGTGATGGCGCAGTCATGGCTGCTAACCTAAGGACTGCAATGGGACTAGCTTTAGAGCATCAGCAGACAGTTTATGGTGGTCTTGCGGCTGGGCTTACTCAAACAATCCCCGGTATCGGTGTTGACTCAACAACTGGTAAGTATATACTGACAGGGACAGGTCGTGATATCCAATCTCTTCAAGCTATTGCAGCTAATTACTACAAAAACGAAGGGGGTTTTGAAGCTATGTGGAAAGAGGGTGGCTCTGCTCGTACACTTCTAAAGAGCCGACTAGCTCGTTCAGGTGAGATCGAACCAGATAGTGTGGCATACGATCAGTTCCTTGCAGCTACAGAGGTACTAGACAGTGCCTTGTGGAAGGGTATGGCTGGTCAGTACGCAAAAGTAGCAGGTATACCTGAGAGACTTAAGTTCTTTAAGGACATGGCTAAGAAGATTAAGGTAGACATTGGGTCTAATGCTGTAGAGGATCTTAATCCATCTGAGGCTGGCCCTACCACTATGGGTACACAAGAGAATCCACTTAAAATAGCTTGGGGTACACCTAATTCTTTGGAAACTGTTGCTGGTTTAGGTAAAGGTGTGTACTACACTGCTCAAGATGGCACAGTAAAAGAGGGCTTTGGTGGTTCTGGTGTAGAAGCACAAGGTTCCTATGCAAACCCTTGGACAGTTGCTAATGAAGAAGCATATACAATGGTTCCTGTTGGTGCTCATTACAGGGTTGGCACTAACCCTACTGTTAGAATTAAGAAGGGGCAATAGGGGTATGGCTAACTTTTGGGACAACGATGAAGTAGTCACTGATGCAGCACCTTCTAAAGTTAACTTCTGGGACTTTGATGAAATTGTTGAACTCCTTGATGTAGCAACGACACCAGACACCTCACCTGTATCAGAAGACCCAGATAGTACAGGTTACCAATCAACAGTACCTGAGGATCAACGTATATTTGAACCTGAGCTAGATGCGGCTGATGTAGCCCCTGACTTACAGGTTATGCAGTCTCCTGTTGACACAGCTGCTCCTGAGACATCCTTACGTCCTGAGGCTAGGGAAGAAAAAGCTGACCCTTTCCTGAATATCTTAACTAAGCGTTTAATAGCAGAGGAGCAATATGAAAGTAAAGCTTATCTAGCTACAAAAGGCGAGAAGTTTTTAACAATAGGTTACGGACACTACGGTAGTGACGTTAAGCCCAACCAAACGATATCTAAGAAAGATGCTAAGGCCTTACTTCTACAAGACATTAACGTCAGGCTTCCAGCTATTCGTTCTGCTATCCCATCTTTTGATAGTCTTTCTACAGACCTAAAAGTAGAAATAGCTCAGAGTTGGTTTCGTGGGGGTATGTCAGGGAGTCCAGCAACAATCAAACTTATAAATCAAGGTAAGTTTGAGGAAGCAGCTGCTGAGTTCTTAAACAATGACGAGTACAAAACTGCTAGGCAAAGAGGACGATCTGGTATTATACCAAGAATGGATGCTGTAGCAGATGCCTTAGAAGACGAGGGAAAGTAATGTTCGGACTACCCTTAGAACTTATCACTATGCTTTTCTCTACCATACTAGGTGGGGTCATGTCCATGTGGGGCTTGAACACTAAGAACAAAGCTGAGCAACAGAAGATGATGATCGGCGGTATGCAGGAAGCCAGAGAACATGGCAAGACTGACGTACACTTTGCATGGACACGTAGGATCATAGCCTTGTCAGCTGTGTTTGCTATCATAGTCCTACCTAAGGCGGTAGCTGTGTGGTATCCTGAGGTAAGTGTCATCGTAGGTTACACAGAAGTAAAGGGAGGTTTATTTAATTGGTTATTCGGGGGAGATGGCACAGTACAATGGCAATCAGCTAGAGGCTTTGTCATTACACCATTAGACACTCACATAGTGTCAGCAATTGTTGGATTATATTTCGGGGCAGGCTTTACAAAATGAATCAAGATCAAGAATGGCACCTATCTAAGTCAGTACCACTGACCTTTGTTGTAGCTATCTTCATACAAACCGTCTCATTGGTTTGGTATGTATCTTCTTTAGACAACAGCATTAAGAACAATGCAAGAGAAATAGTAAGGCATGATGTACGTATTCAAACCTTAGAGACTGTGGTGCAAACTCAGGCCCTTACATTAGCTCGTATAGACGAGAACATTAAGTCTATCAGGGTGATGATGGAGAAGTCAGCTTCTAGTAAAGACCCTAGGTAATGCTATGTGTTTTAGTATTTGTTGGGTGGGGTCACGCATGGATTGATGGCACAAACCAGCTGGCAAAGATGTGTTACTATGACTGCGGATCAACTAAAAATGGTAGTTGGTATGACAGAGTTTATAGGGTCAGCCCCTTTTACAGCTGTCCAAGTAGATTGGTGTTCGCATGATTGATCCATTCACAGCATTTGCAGCAGCACAGGCAGCAGTCGGAGCCATCAAGAAGGGCATACAATTAGGTAAGGACATAGCTGGTATATCAAACGATTTATCTAAGTTTGCTACAGCTATGTCAGATATTAACTTTGCTCACAAACAAAAAGAAGATCCACCTTGGTATGTCATACTGTTCGGAAGTCCCGGCCCTAGTGCTATGGACATTTTTGCTAAGAAGAAACAAGCGGAGGCGTTACGTGCTGAGATTAAAACGTATATTCAATTCTCTTTTGGTCAGCCTGCGTGGGAGGATTTGTTGGCTATCGAAGCTCAAGTACGCAAGGATCGTCAGAAGACTATGTACCGTAAGGCTGAGATACAGAGATCTATTATTGAGTGGACTCTGGGTATTCTGGTGCTGGTATCAGGACTTAGTGTCATCGGCGTGGGCATTTATTACCTCGGCAAGAAACAAGGGAAATGGTGATGGCTAAAGAGAAAGATGCAAGACTGAAGAATGCTGGTGTGTCAGGTTACAACAAGCCTAAGGCTACACCTAAGCATGCCACTAAGTCACACGTTGTGGTGGCTAAGGAAGGCGATAAGATCAAGACGATTAGGTTTGGTCAACAGGGGGTGAGTGGTAGTCCTGATGGGTCTGCTAGGAACAAAGCGTTCAAGGCCCGTCATGCTAAGAATATAGCTAAGGGTAAGATGTCAGCAGCCTACTGGGCTAACAAGGTGAAATGGTAATGGCTAAGAAACAAACAAAGAAGAAGAAGGCACCAGCAGGCTATCACTACATGCCTAACGGAAAGCTGATGAAGGGTGACAAACATCCCGCCAAGAAGACTAAGAAGAAGAAGTCAGGCTATTGATAAGAGAGTAACCCCCAAGGAGCAATCCAAGGGGGTTTCTTTTTGCTTACTAAATGTTTTCTTTCATGAAGACCTTGACCCACTGAGCACAGATGCCACTGCGAACAATATCTTCTACACCGAACTCAATGATAGGGACAGGCAGCATGTGCTTCTTAGCTAAGTGGATCACCTTAGACAGACCATCTGCTCCTTTCAGGTCTGACTGTTGTACGTCACCATTCAAGACAATGGTTGAACCCTCACCCACCCTAGTGAGCAGCATCTTAAGCTCATGAGTAGTAATGTTCTGTGCTTCATCAACAATTATAAAGGCATTATCGAAGCTACGGCCCCGCATAAGAGCAAGAGGTGCCATCTCAATGTTGCCATTCTTGATACCTGTTTCAACTGTTCCTTTTCCAAGATGTTTCTCCAATACGTCTAGCACAGGTAAAGCCCAAGGCATTGTCTTCTCTTGAAGGTCACCCTTCAGAAACCCTAACTCCTTACCAACAGCTACATGAGGACGAGTGATTACTATTTTGTCAATCTCTTTAGTAGCATAGAGATCTGATGCATACGTTGCCGTAACGTAAGTCTTACCAGTTCCAGCTGGGCCAAGAACAAATACTTGATTCGATGAAGATAGTGCATCAATGAACTCTTTCTGTTTAGGTGTACGAGGTACAAGCCCAGATGTTTTCTTTGCGTCTGCTCCCTTGTATGTCGTTTTACGTCTAGTACGTGTCGGTTTCTGTAAGGGTTCAATGTTATTCATAGGTTAATTAACTCAGCCTCTACATAAGGAATGTGAAAGAACTTCTCTCCGTGTGTGATGTACCTACCCTTGGCAGTCTTTAAACTCTCTTGAGTAAGCTGGTTATCTTTAATACGCCATGCCTGCTTGAAGTCAGGACGGAAGATGTAGAAATTTAAGACACCGTTAACACCAGCATGTTTGTCTATCAGACGTTGCTTACGTTCAGGTAAACGTATCTCCTTCCAAGATGTATTCCAATCTGCTGTCCATGCAGTCTTAACCTCTGCCTCATTGAAGTAAGTATAGCCACCCTTCTGAGATACTACATCTACATTGTAGTTCTCCTCGTTGTTAACGATGGTGTGTCCCTTACCTTCAAGGTGTTTAACTAAGGCCTCACGAGCAGGTGCATCGTAGGCTTCATACAAGGCTCTGCTAAACTTCTTACGTACTGCACTCATTCCAAACTTCCTTCTACTTTACCAAACAAGGCCTTCAACTCTGCGTATCCTCCAATGTACGTACCATCAGATGAAAAGATTTGTGGCACTGTCTTACGGCCTGCTTGCTTGAGCAGTGTCAGTACCCACTTAGAACTAGAGGACTGTACATTGTACTCTGTGTAGCCTTGTCCTGCTCCTTTCATCAGGATCTTGGCTGAGTCACAGAAGTTACATTGTTCACGAGTAATGATGGTGTACATACTAACTCCTACTCTGTTGGTGTTGATGGCATAACGTAGTCAATTGATTTCTCAACTACAGGAGTTGCAACATCAATTACCTTATTGGCAGTTGGTACTACAACTTCTTCTACAACACCTATTGAGAACAGGACTACTACGAAGAAGACGAATGCTGAATGTATCATGTGGTTATTCCTTTTATATGTTTAAACTAAGTCTACGATTTCACAACTGTCACCTGAACAAGCCATAGTCTGACTGCCAGATGTATTGTCCCCCTGCTCATAGTCAGCAAGAGATGCCCAGTTAATAGCTTTAGGCATTAGGGACAGCAATTCCTTATACTCTGATTTACCACAGTCTTGGTAAGGTGCTTGCTGGTAGGTATGGTCTGAGTGTGGCAAGAAAGACACACCTGACATCTCATCGAAGTGTTTATAAACAAAGGCCCCAACTTCTACCCACTCACTATCCTTAACGGAGATAGTAACGGATGGCTTATGCTCACACCAGTGACGTTGGTACATCAACCATGTCTCCAACTGTTCGATAGCTGTCGTATCATTACGAGTGACAGCACCATCAGGTGACTTCATAGGGAAGCTAAACACGGTAGTCTGTTCTGGTTTCATGACACAAGGTGCTGAAGGAATACCTTGGTCAATCATGAACTGTGTCAAGGGGTCTTTGTTGTCTCCTCGAACGGTTCGTATGTAATAGTTATTGTGTCTGGCATGTACCCCAGAGGCTGAGTTAACGAGTTGTGATACGGTGCCTGAAGGTTTAACACAAGTAATAGCAGTAGACACAGGGATATTGAGAAGGCCAGCCCACTCAGCATTGGTTTCAACTGCGACTTCACGTAACTTATCCAATGTCTTATCTAAGCCAGCATTGCTGCTAGTCATGAGAGGGTTATCCATAATACCTGTAAGGCTTACACCCAACAGACGTTCAGCTTCTGTGTTGATGGCCCATATCTTACGGAGGTAGGGCATCTTAGTGTAGGTAGACTGGATCGTACCAAGGATGGTAGCCAACTTAACCTTGTGCATCAGGGTATCAATCGTATCTGTTGCACGTACCACAACTTCTGTTAGGTTGCAGAACTGATTTGGACGTAAAATTATTTCACTGCAAGGATTTGTTCCGAACTCAAAGTTAGGATCACGTCTACCATTCTTAGCCGCCTGTACCTTAGAGGCCTGACGATTAAAGATACCACGTTCACCTGACCCTGACTCAACCAAGGCTGTCCACTCACGCATGAATGACATAGCATCTGGCTTCTCAGTGTAGCTTACAGAGTTGTTAGCCAAGGCACGTTGAGGGTTGTTCTCCCACCATGTACCTGACTTAGCATGTCGCATACGATCATCACTAAGATTACTCAATGAAATCATAGCACTACGGCGAACACCACCAACTACTACTACCTCACCAATCTTACACATAAGGTCATGACACTCAACAGACGATAGCTTACGTCCCTCTGCCTTCTTGAATGTGTTAACTGCAAAGTTAAACAGATCAATCAATGGTGCTGGGCCTGATGCTCTACCACCAAATGTCTTCAAACGAGCACCAGCTGGACGTACTTTAGACACATCCCACTTAGGAATCTCACCACTATACAGGAGTGCAATCACTTGACGAAGAGCCTTAGCCCACCCCTCCTTGCTATCCTTGACGAAGATAGTCGTCTCACTCTCGAAGAGTTGAGGCACCTCTGGGAGCTTACTGATGAACTGCCTCTCTACACTGAAGCCCACACCCGTACCGCAAAGGAGAATGAACATAGCCTCATCGAAGGCCTTAAGGTCATCTACGGGTAGGTATGAGCAGTTGTACATGCATGTGTTGTCACGACTAGCTGCTGGCCCTGCTGTCATAAGTGATCGCATAGATGGCATGACACCTAGGTCTAGTATAGCCTCCTCTATCTGAGTAATGTATGTGTTGTCACCAGCTACAGGGCGTACTACGTTGTCCATGTAACGGGATACTGTCTCACCCCAGTTCTCCCTACGTCCCTCTTTGTCAAGCCAACGGGCATAACGTGAGGTAGCAATGAATGTCTGGTAGTCTGTCGGTAGTAGGTTGTTGTTCATCTGTTGTCACCTGATCCTTTAATCACACCACGTTTTGCTCTACTGTTTAGCTTGTCCATGTTAGTCTCCAGTACCTCAGGTAGATTACTGTAGAAGTAATTGGCTAAGGCAGTGGCATAGAAAACAACATCACCTAACTCTTTTATGATATCTTTCTGACTTACCTTTGTATCATCACGGATATATTTCTTAATCTTTTCAGCTACTTCACCAGCTTCACCCACTAAGCCAAGGGTATTTTCAACTAATCGTTTCTCTCCTTTCGTAGTAATCTTACCCTCTACCCAGTACGAGTACTCCATTGGTGATACATTAACAATGCTGAATGCATCTATGTCTTCTTGTGTAATCATTCTTCTTCTTCCTCTTTCTGTATTACGAACCCTTGATCAATATCTGCTAAGGCTGAGATGTTGTCAAGTATTTCATCAGCAAAAGTTTGAATAAACATATGAGGTGTGATGCCTACTGCATCTGCTATGTCCTCTATGCTAAACCTATCAGCTATACGAGTAGCTAAGTCCCTATTCATTTAACCATTCCTCAGGTATCTCCTTGTCTGCGTAAAGGAATCCGTTCTTAGTACACCAGTCACCGTATGTGGACTTAGCACCCTTGTACAACTTGGCCCTGCTATTACTAAACACGAACCTTATGTCATGTTCCTTACCATATTGTTTCTTTATTTCCAGATGCTTACGTCTATCTGCTGCTGTGAATCGGCCCTTGGTTTCTATTATGATGCCGTTGTGAAGAACGAAGTCTGGTGTGTACGTCCTGATCTTGAAGTCTTCCCACTTGATCTTGGTTTCTTCATAGGTGTACTTGATCTTCTTCTTCTTTAGCATCTTAGCTGTGTCTTCTTCAAGGCCAGATCTATACCCAGCCTTGATTGCTTTTTGTCTAGTGGTCAGCTGCCTAGGCAATGTCTATCTCCGCAACCCTTGGTTCCTTCACCACTTTGGTAAGGTATAAGGGGAACGGCATAGCTGCATACTTGTACCCTCTGAGACCTGCACCATCGTTTGCATCTTTCCAGCACTCCTTCTTGAAGTCACAGAAGACACAACCAATAGCTAACTTCTCGTTGCCTGTCTTGTAATCGAACTCAACATCGTAACACCGTTCAGGTGGTGTGTCAGATGCTAAGGCCTCTAGCAATTCAGTGACACGTTCTTGTGTGTCGGGTAGTAAGTCTTCAGATGGTTGGTACAGTACGAGTGAACCGTCCACCTTGTTCATGGCCCAGAAAGCTACACCCTCATTGTTAGGGACAGCCTCACTGTAGGCAGAGATCTGCTGCATGTATCCGAATGGATCATCAACAGCTAGGGTTGCCTGAGAAAACTTCTTGAAGGCATAAGGAGAAGCTGACTTCACATCGACTACATGACCATCAATCACTGCGTCCATATGTCCTGTGATGCCAGCAACCTTTACCTTCTGTTGCTCATTTGTCACACTGTGACCAGAAAGTTTAGCTAACGTAAGAAGTATCTCTTCGATGATGTCCCCGTAAAGAAACTTGAGTAGCTTATCACCTGTCATAGTCTCACGGCTGTGTCCCTTGCTGTCATACCATAGCTGACGAGCAGGCTTACCGATTGCTGATAGACGTAGTGTTGGGCCACCCTCTTTACGGGGTATCAAACGAGAACGGAGTAAGTCTTTTAGACTGTCCCCAAAGGCATCAATAACCTTCTCGTTATTTTCTGTCGATGTGTAACCATCAGTCAGTACAGCATAGACATCTTCGATTAGGGTATCAATACCTTTAGGTTGATCAGTCATGTTATCTCCTTACTCGAATGCAATTTCCATCTCATCTAACTCTGCTGCCTCGACTGCTGCGTCAGTAGCCTTGGCCTTGATAACAGCTGATGGCTGCTCAAAGTCTACTAACTCAACAATCTGACAGAAGTCAAAGTACATATCCTTTGTCTCTGCGTTCATGTCAACGAGGTGACCTAGCTTAATCAGGTTACCGTAGTTACTGTCACCAATAGAGATAAACATATTAACCTTGGAGCCATTACCAAGCAGTGCCTGTGTTGGGTTACCAGCCTTGTCGTACACCTCACCGTGCCGTGTCCAACCATTTTTTGTAGTCTGATCAACACCAATCTGAATGAAACGAGCACCATCAAAGGTACTATCTTTACCTTCTTTGACTTTCTTATTGATCTTGTAGTCAGTCATGAGACGTTCGAGTTGATCGTTCATCTTGATTGCTACAGTGTACTCAAGTTCCTCTGACATGTACTTGGTAGCTGGCTCCTGAACTTTAGCCCAGCTAACTTCTACATCTTTGAGTACCATCTTTTTATCTTTAGCCATGTAATTCTCCTTAGGCGTTGTAGTCTGTTTGAATATAATACACTGACTAGATCACCATGTCAATGGGTTTCTAACCAGTTGTTACCTATTTTTGCTTCACCATCCATAGGGCAGTTTAACTTGAAGAAAGCACCAGCATCTATGATAGATTGTACCTGTATTTCTCCAAGTCTTTCGGCTTGATTGGCATCCACTTCTGTCTGCCATTCGTCATGTACCCATGCACACTGCTTGAAGTTAAGCCCTTCCTTCTTGGCTTGACGTTGCCAGAAGAGATTAGCTAGGCGCATGATTACTGTCTCCCCACCCTGTAGATAAACAGAGAGGGCAAGGTGTTCACTGCCAATCTGTAGGATGCGTCCGTCAAGACCTTTCATCCACCCCATACCAGCAGCACGTGATGCCTCACTCTTCAATCGTTTGAGTGATGGCAGTGCCTCATAGAAGTTCTGCATAGCCTTGTTTGCCTGTGCTCCATTGCACCCAAGGATCTCTGCGATCTTCCCTACACCAGCCCCTAGCAGGAAGGCGTAGATGAATGTCTTAGCTGTTGGTCTGTCCTTACAGTGCCTACCCAAAGCATTCATGTTAAACGTGTGGATGTCCCCATCAATGACCTGCTCAGTGTACACTGGGTCATTCATGTAGTGAGCTAAGACCCGTAGCTGAATCCCTGCTGCATCCGTACCAACCAGTAGCTTACCCTCAGGTACCTTGAATACCTGACGACACTCAGCTGCGTACATGCCATCCATCTTCCACAGTATCCCATCCTTACCGTGAGGTACAGAGGGAATGTTAGCCATGTTAGGGCCACGGTGTGCAGCCCTGTGTGTCACAGCACCGGGAGTAATGACCCTACCGTGTACCCTACCCGTCTGTTGTGAACCATCTAACCACTCCTTAGCCAGCTTCCAACGTGTCTCCAAGACCTTCCATGCCTTGAGGCCTTTGACTGCCTGAGGTGCAGTGTCAGGTATGGTTGCTAAATTTTCTGGGCAAATTTTATAACTATCCCCACCTTTTGTTTTGACTGTAGGTTTCCAACCCAGTGTGTCAAGACGTTTGTTGATCTGAGTAGGTGATGCAAGGTTGAACTCCTCCCACATAATCTTAGTGTAGTCACCCTGTACATTGCAACCATCCATCAGTTGATTAGCCCAGATGCTATTGTCCTTCTTGTACTTGAGTACCACATCCTTGACCTTGACAGCAATAGGAACCATGAACTCTTTGATCTCTGTCTCAATGCGGTTAGTCTCTCGAAGGCACACAGTATAGATTTCTTCAGCTAAATCAGTGTCAAGTTCAAATCCATCAGCCTGTTGTTGACACATTATCTGGTGTACTTGATACTCCAAGTTGATACTTGACTGGCTGAACTTCTTGCCTTCTCTCATCAGCTGGAGGTACACCAACTCAGTGACCTTAACATCCTGCTTGCAGTAATCCTTCATCTCATCTGAGTACTGTGACCAGTCATCGAACTCACCCTTGTACTCACCAAGGTGCTTGCCCCAGTCCATCAGCCTGTGTCCACCCTTACGGTTAGGGTCAAACATACGAGACAGTACGAGGGTGTCAACCTGCTTGGACAGTGGGATCTTGTAGCCCCATAGCTTCTCAACAACTGGTACATCAAAGCCAATACCGTTGTGAGCTATCCACTTGGTGACACCCTCAGCAAAC